>OHFH01000059.1_pt1 | contig 50705 bp, 86 predicted proteins | sample 1567401 | NCBI WGS metagenome assembly OHFH01 (sample SAMEA3879542, study PRJEB24766) | human gut metagenome | biome: human-associated habitat; feature: feces | place: USA | collected 1985/1987
AGCGCATAAAATTTTTTTTGCAACATTAAGTAGGGGCATCCCTTAATTAACATTTGACAAAATAGCTTCAAGCTTTTTCCGTGCTTCCTCAATCATTTGGGGCTTAAGGGCTAAATAAACTTCATGAATCATTTTGGCGTTTGCATGGCCCACAAGCTGAATTGCAATCTCTTCCGGCACACCGGCCATTGCAAGCATGCAGACATATTCGTGCCGGAATTGGTGCCCACACACAGGAACTTTCCAATCAGTATATGCAACGGTTACATTCTTGCCGTGCTTTACAACGCTTTTGGTTCTGGGCACCGGCTTTGCCACGCCGTATTTTCGCCAGAACTTTTGCCACATACGATCATAGCGGCTTTTGCTTACAGGCTTTGTATCAAGGCCAATAATGTATGTGTCTTTTGGCATTTTGCGGATGGGCTGTAGGGTTTCTTTTAGCATGGAAAGCAGCGGTACTTGCCGGATTGCTGCCGGGGTTTTGCCATAATCCCTTATCACAGCGGCATTGCCCTTGTGCTCTATCGTTTTTGTGATGTGGATGATGTTTTTATCAAAGTCAATATCACGCAGCTGTATGGCGCACATTTCGCCCTTGCGCTCGCCAGTGCAAAGATAAGCCACCGCAGGGAGCGCATCGGGGTCAAGGTAATGTTCCTTTACCACTGCCACTTGCTCGTTTGTAGGGGGCTGTCGTTTGCCCTTATGCAGGCCGCGCGGCATTTTAGTTTGCGTTGCCGGGTTTACATCTCCGCGCCACTTTGGACTGTCAATCCAATACTGAAAGATGTTGTTTATCACAGTCTTTTGGTTTGAAACCGTTGTGGCAGCCCGCCCGGCCATTTCAGGCCCGCGCAAAAATTCTGCGATCATGTAAGGCTCAATTTCCCGCATGTGGTATTCGCCAAACTCGTCAGTAGCCCGCTTAACGGCAGGCAGGTAGCTTTTTTGCGTTCCGCTTTTCATGCCCTGCACAACGCGGATATATTCTTTTGCAATTTCGCTGAACAGCGGCCCAGCATTTGAACGCTCTTCTTCAATTCGTTCCTTTTCTTCATGCTCTTCTTTGGCATCAGCAATTTTTCCCCAGACCTCTGCTGGTGTCTTAGCTGAAAAGGTTTTCCAAACGCCACCTATCATCTCTTTCCGCTGGTATCTTCCGTCTTTTCTGTGAAAGAGCCCAACTGTCAAATCCTTTTTCATCTTGCAGCCCTCCAAAAAATGTTCTATAATAGAACCGTCAACTTTTCATGTTGACGGCCCTTTATCCCTTGCTGGTGTGGCACCACCGGCAGGGGATTTTTTATTTTTCCCTTGCGTTATATTCGCCGTTGCCTGCCACAACGGCAGCTTCTCCGGCTTGCAGGCATATTTGCAGGCGGTCAAAGTCCGGCTTGGTGCTTTCTGGGCAGGGGTCTGCACCTGTTGCGGTATCTATTTTATAGTTCTGTATCACGGCCTGGCAGACGCGTACACGGCTTTGCATGGAAGTATGAGCGTTAGCGCATAACAAGTCTATCTGGCCCGCCCAATCGCTTCCATGCGCCCCGCACAGGATATACAGCAGGCGGCGCTTGTATTGGCTCGGCATCTGGGCGATATAATCAGAAAGTGCCTTGTCTACCTGCTCTTCCGTCCAGTTTGGGGTATCGGTATCGCTGAATGCAGACGGCATCCAGATGCGCTGCAGCCAGCGCCAGGGAGATTGTTTGCAGACGGTGAACCACATCAACAGATCATCGTTTCGGATAGGGGAAAGCCATTCTTCCCAGTTGCGCACCGTGCGGATGTTCACATCCATCTGCCGGGCTACATATTCTTGCGAAAGCCCGGATTCCAACCGGCACTGCGCAAGAATAAGTCCTTCACGTTCTCGGAAATCAGCTTTACTTTCCATTTCATCACCCTCAATTTTTTACATGTTTTGCACTTCAAATGCGGTAAGATTTTTATACAACAACAGTCAAAAAAACATAAAGAAATATTTCTTCAAAAAATGCCATGGAAATAAATGGAAGCCATGGCATAAAAAACATGTTAAGATTCTTACTGTAGTCAGAAAACACAGGAGGAATCAACAATGAATAACGTGGAACGTCTTAAGAATTACCAAAACCGTAATGCGGCAACCATTGCAGCCTTGTATCGCGCTGTGCTGCAAGACCGAGCACGGAGGGAAAACAGCCATGAAACTGCCTGATTTAACCACCCCGCCAAAGCACGGACGCAAAAGGCCGAAAAACCGGACAGTAAAGCGCGAAACCTGAAATTTGTGCGTTTTGCTAATTGACCGTTACGGCAATCTGTAATAAGATGTAAGCACAACACAAAGTTGTCAAAACAACAACTTACAACTAAGGGGGTAAACAATGGGCCAAGTGAATAAAAATCTTGTTTCGCACTCAGACCATAACTTTGCATTGTTCCGGTTTAACGATCAGGGCCAGATTTGCCTTGATGATTATGTGATACCCTGGGTAACGCACTTTGAAATGCAGAACTTTGCGAAGGGAACCGCGCGGCTGAACCTTGAAATCATCGTGCGGTTAGATAAAGAAATGACCCTCCACGAAGCGGAAAATCAAAGCAACAACTTCAATGCGCTATGATGTTTTACGCCATGTAATCCGTTTCTTCAACCTGCTGTGCGGTTTCCGCTGTAGCGGGCCACGAAATAATGTCCACCTTTTTGATATCATTATCGTAACTTACATGCAAAGAATGAATACTTATTGCTAAAGAAAACAGCGAAATAACAATAGGAATGACATCAATCCCTTTGGTGTACATTCTTTTTTCAACATATCGTCTTAAAGAGTATGTTACATGACAGATGCGCTGTTCCAAATCATCTTTCGTAAGCTGGGTAAGTTCTTTGTCGGTGGCATATTTTCCATCTTCCGTGCAGATATTGGCGTAATTGTGCTTTGCAAGAAACTTCAAAAAGTATTGTTCCTCTAAATCTGAACCGTACTTTTTGAAGTAAGTGGATATGTAAAAATTCTTTTTGCGGCGCATCCATTTTAACTTTCTATAGGTTTCATTATCAATAAAACTGTCAAAAACCTCAATGTCTAAACTCATTATACACCTCACAAGGAGAAAAACATGCCAGACGAAAAAAATCAGAACCAGCCGGATGAAAACATTCTGGCCGCATACGAGAAGATTCGGCGATTGGGCAATATCCAGAGCACCATTTTCACCATTGCGGATTACCTTTACATTGCCGCATGGGTATGGTTTGGGCTTACAATGCTGCTTTTTATTATTGCCGCTACTTTGAAAGGATGAAGAACATGATTAACGAAGATTTTCTGCGCCGCGAGATGAAAGACATCAAAGCATCCAACGGATACACCATTGGCATGTTGTTGCTGGTACTTCTGCCCATCGGGCTGAGTATCGTAATGCAGCTGATGATTCTCAAGCTGATTTTGGCCTGAGTGACAGTGATAGGAGGAACATATGCAAACAAAGAAATATACTGCGGCAGAACAGGCGGAAAACATCAGCAAGCTAATTGCAATCCTGCATACCTTTACGCCGGATCAGCTGGCTGATTTTGCATCCGCTGCGCAAGAGCTAATAGCAAAACAGTAAAATCCGGGTTCTGCAAGCAAATAGAAATGAGTTTTTGAATGTTTTCGGGCAAATCGGATATAAGCTCACCGCCTTGTGCGGTGGGCTTTTTTGTTTGTTCATCGCCGTATTCGAGATATTGAACACTTACATTAAGGCATTTAGCTGCATCAGCAAGTTTTTTTTGACGGGGGTAGTTTGTTCCGTGACTCCAATAGTTGAAATTTGCGGATGAAATACCGGATTTTTCGTAAAACTCTGTTTTTTTCATTCCTGATTCTTTTACGCAAATGTCAATCCGTTTGGCAATGTCCATTGCTTGTTGTTTTTGTTCTTCTGTTAATGGTTTCATAGCAATAAAAGCCCCTTTTGTGCAAATATTGCTATTCTTAGCGGACACTAAATAATGCGGTTGACTTTTAGCATTACTTAGTATATACTAAGAATTGCAAAGCGAAAGCAAAGGCCACCAAGTAAATGAGGACCTTAAAAATTATTGTATATCGCAATTCAATAATAGCTTGTCTTTGCTAAGTTGTCAAGTAAAACTTAGTATTTTGGAGGTGAGTTAATGAAGGAATACACGCAGTACAAAGTGCTGCGGGAAAAAGCCGGGCTTTCGGTCCGGCAGGTGATGGATGCACTTCATGTATCTGATGCCGCTGTGTATTTTTGGGAAACAGGCGCAAACGCACCCAGCACCAAAAAGCTGCCGGACATTGCCAAACTTTACGGCTGCACGGTAGACGAGCTTTTGAAGGAGGTGAAACCTTGAAATGCTCCCGCAAGCGCATCATGCAAGGCGCAATCCTGACCAATCTTGCAACTGCTCAAAAAAATATGGCATCTGCCGAAAAGGTAGATGCCAGAGGGCTTATTCTGTTGAGCAAGTTTTTACTCCGCCTGCTGGATAAGTTGGATGACGAGATGGTACAGCTGGTTACGCAAGACCAGCAACAGAGGAACTAATACCCAGTAAACAACTTGTAAAAGCTTTGGTATTAAATGATTTTCTGACACACCTAAATAATCACAAAGTTTTACAGGAAGAAACAAAACCAATTGCACCCAATACAGAGGGGAAAAACATTCCCTCAAGTTCATTAGAAAGGTTCCCTTGACTTTAGCGAGCATGTTTAATGCGTCCGCCATAACATCACTGCGTTTTACGGACAAATTTTCAAGAACGCTTACTTGAACGGATTGATAGTTACCATAGCCAATAGGTTCAACAACCGTAACAGTCGAATCTGGAATTTTTGCCTGTTTAAGCAGCTTTTTAATCGGAGCAGTACAGCTTGCAAAATCTGTTTCTTTTCCAGTTATGTACTTTTTGTATTTGCGCTCATAGTAATCGGCTCTAATATACCCAGATAGGCAAAATAAGATTCTATACCCTATGACCACGATGAGCGCTAAGACAAAGTAGTTCAAACTATTGCACCCCCTTTCTAATGGCGATTATATCATGCAGAACCGCAGCGAGCAATGAATTTGTGGATGGAGGTGAAACAATGAACGATAAAAACGCAACCCACACCACTGGGATGAGCGATACGGCAAAAGCGGCTCTCCGGGCTTACTACAAAGCGTGGCGAGCAAAAAACAAAGACCGGATACACGAATACAACGCCAACTATTGGGCCAAGCGTGCCGAACGTGAAAACAAAGAAGGAGGCGAAACCCAGTGTTCCCAAACCTATTGATTGAGCTTAAAAAGCAGCGTTGTACGCAGCAAGACCTTGCGCAGCATATTGGAATTTCCCGCGCTACCATGCAAAACAAACTGACCGGGCACTCCCAATTTACCCTGCGCGAGATGAAAGCCATTCAAGGGGCGCTCAAAGGCTGCACGCTGGATTACTTGTTCACTGAATGTAGCACGGAGGTGAAACCTTGATGCAGGACAGCAAAACACCCCCGCCACCATCGCCGCCCTGCTGGCGCTGAATTTGCTGTGCGGGCTGTATTTTAAGGAGGCATCTAGCCATGAAAAAATTTGAACTGACCGCCGAATTTGTAACGAACGTTTTCGGGAAGAAGCTGTTCCGCATTAAGGCTCTCGTCGCTTTTGGCAACGTCGAGAAGGGAGAACTTGGCGGATTTATTGAGAAGGAAGATAACCTTTCCCACGGTGGCAACGCGTGGGTCTGCGGCAATGCGCGGGTCTCCGGCGATGCGCAGGTCTCCGGCGATGCGTGGGTCTCCGGCGATGCGCTGGTCTCCGGCAATGCGTGGGTCTCCGGCGATGCGCGGGTCTCCGGCAATGCGGACTACGCCGTCGTTGCAGGCTTTGGTCGCTACTTCCGCACGACCACATTTTTCCGCTGCAAGGATAAAATTCTCCGCGTACAGTGTGGTTGCTTTTATGGTGATTTGGCGCAGTTCCGTGAGATCGTCAAGAAAACCCACGGCGATAGCAAATACGCCAAAGAATATCTCGCAATTGCCGACTTGATGGAGCTGCATTTTTCTGATGAGTGTGGAGGTGAAAAATGAACAACATACAAATTTTCAAGTACGAAAACAACGATGTGCGCACGGTAGAGATGAACGGCGAACCGTGGTTTGTTGGCAAGGATATTGCTTCTGTGCTTGGGTACAAGGATACTGTGAACGCCCTAAAAACCCATGTTGATGAGGATGAAAAAACTGGGTGGCAAATCACCACCCAGTTTGGTGTTAAGGAAACCACCATTATTAACGAATCAGGCCTTTACAGCCTGATTCTGTCCAGCAAACTTCCCACCGCAAAACAGTTCAAACGCTGGGTCACGAGTGAAGTTTTACCCAGCATCCGCAAGAACGGCGGTTACATTGCCGGGCAGGAACAGCTTTCGCCGGAGGAATTGATGGCAAAGGCCCTGCTGGTTGCCAACAAAACGTTGGCTGAACGGGAAGCCAGAATTTCGGAACTGACGGTTCAGAACACTATTATGTCCCCGAAAGCGGAATATTTTGACGAGCTGGTAGACCGAAATACACTCACCAATTTCCGCGAGACCGCAAAAGAGCTTGGAATCAGCGAAAAGGCTTTTATCCGCTTCCTGATTGATAAGAAGTACATTTTCCGCAACCAGCGCGGCAAGCTCATGCCGTATGCAGACCGCAGTGATGGATTGTTTGAAGTCAAGGAATGTTACAACGAAAAGACCAACTGGAGCGGCATCCAAACCCTAGTAACCCCTAAAGGCCGCGAAGCCTTCCGGCTACTGTGTTTGAAAGATTTGTGAAAGGAGGGGGAGCATATGCCCCGTGAAAAGCCCCATTACCAAGAAACCCTTGTTGGCATCCGCGCCCGCGCTGCTGAACTTTACCCCGGCCAACTGTTGTTTGGCCCCACAAAGGTTGCTAAGCTTCTTGGCAAATCTCGTGGCTGGGTATGGCAGCATTACGGCAGCTTCCGTGATTTAACCGTTGAACAAATTGCAAGCCTTATCTGCTGATTTCCGACATACAAGCGTTGGAAAGGCGGAAACAACAAGAAAGGACACTAACATGACTGCAAACAAAAAGAGCCGCCCAGTGTACTGCAATACACTGAACGGCAAAAAACGTGAAATTTTCCAGTTTCACAAGTCCATTTTAGCTTATATTGTTCCGGTTTGCAAGTGCTTTGCAAACTTTACCATGCTGGGTTGTGCAATCGGCACCATTTGCGCCGCTGCTGGCCTTGCAGAGGGCGGCGGGGTCGCATCTTTGGCCGGGCTTATTGCCTGCCTGCTTGGCGGATGGGCCGCTATTACGCTGCGGGAGGTGCTTGCGTGAACCCTTTTGAGATTGAGATGGCATTTGAATACAATGACCCGCAAAAATACCAGGTGTTTTTTGAAACTGTCCAAATCGCAATTCTGGACACGAGCAACAGCGAACGATGGAAATACGACCAGATTTGCGCCGCCTACCGCGCTGCAATGATCGGCATGGCAAAACGACTGGATGAATCGGAGAAAGCAAACAATGATCGAGCTTGATTTTCCCGGCTGCGGCGCAGCGGACGAATACGGCCACCCCATTATGTGCGAGGATTGCATTTGGGGCGAAACGTGCATTGATAGCACGGTAAGGGAGGATAACGATGGAACTGAAGAACTATAGCATTGAAGCCACAGGAAGCCTTTACTGCTCGGAAAACTTTGCAACCATCTGTGTTGATGGGCAAACCTATGGCATTGAAAAACTAATCAACGAGATGATGAAAAGCCTAAAAAAGGAAGAAAATCTCGGCATTGAAACGTGCGGAACACTGAATATCACGTTCACCAGAAAGACTGAAAAGTTGACTGTTAACGGGACTGTGAAAAAGGAGGAAAAGGCATGAGCGTGTTTGAAGCGCTTTCTAAGATTCAATCTGAATTGAAAGCACCCAAGAACCTTTACAACTCTTTCGGAAAGTACAAATACCGGAACGCGGAAAGCATTCTTGAAGCGGCAAAACCTCTCTGTGCAAAATATGGTTGCACGCTGACCGTTATGGACGATATTGTACTTATCGGAAGCCGCTATTACATCAAGGCCATTGCCACAGTAACGGACAAAGAGGGAAGCTCCACCAGTACCACAGCTTTTGCCCGCGAGGATGAAACCAAAAAAGGTATGGACGGCGCACAGATTACCGGTACAGCATCCAGCTATGCCAGAAAATATGCTTTGAATGGCCTGTTTTGCATTGATGACACAAAAGACCCTGACAGTGATGAATACCACAAGCAGACGAGCGCAAACGTAGCGCCAGAACAGCCAACCAAAGGCGATATTCAGTCCAGCGAGGCCGAAGCAAGCGAATATGTCAAAGCCCGCGCTACACTAACAGCTGCAATTACCGAGTATTGCGCCAAATCAAAACATACACGAAAAGAAGTGCTTGACGCTTTGAAAGCCGTTCCCGGCGGGACAATGAAAACGTTGGACGGCTGCAATGCGCTGATTGCACAGATTCAGGAGTGGAGCAAATGAGCCATACAATCAACATCGCGGATGCTACCTTGATGGGTGAGATTTTGATGCTTCGTCTTAAAAGCAAGCCAGACATGAAGAAAGCGCAGAACTTTGCGAACGAAGTCAAATCCGGCCCCGGCAAGCTGTTTGCAGGTGTTTTTGGCGAGGTACGGAAAAAGCGCAGCCTGACTTCTAACGCCTATGCGTGGACGCTGATGAACCAGCTTGCCGAAAAGCTGAAAAAGCCTGCTGTTGAGATTTATCGCGACCTTGTGCGGGATGTTGCAGGTGCAAGCGATATCGTCACCATCAAGCAGGAAGCAATAGAAACCTTTAAGCGCGGATGGGAAAGCCAGGGACAGGGCTGGCAGGTTGTTTTGCTGGACACCATGCCTACACCAAACGGCACGTTCTGCACTCTGCAATGCTGGTATGGTTCCAGCGTATACGACAGCAAGCAGATGCACCGCCTGTTGGAATTGATTGTGCAGGAGTGCCAGCAGCAGGGAATCCCCACAATGACACCGGACGAAATTGCAAAGCTGAAAGGACTGACCGGCGAATGAAAAACGAATTCGGAGTTGTGCTTGATTCCAACGGCTATGCACCGTCTATCATGCCAAACTGGAAAGACATGTCCGGCCACCCACAGTGTTACTTCTGCATGAACGGCCATGATCTGGTACGGCATGAAGTGCTTTACGGCCAGAACAGGGCAAAAAGCAAAGCACTTGGCCTGTGGATTCTGGTTTGCCCGGATTGTCACAGGTGGATTCACGGCGAAAAACAGCGCTGGCCCAAGATGGAAGGGCTGGATGCCATGATGCGGCTTGAACTTAAAAAGACCGCACAGCGCATAGCGATGATGGATTACAGCTGGACAAAGGAAGAGTTTGCCCGGCGGTTTGGAAAGAATTATTTGGAGGATTAAAGACATGTTGAATGTAGTTGCACTTATGGGAAGACTGGTTGCTGACCCTCAGTTGCGCCAGACTACAACAGGTAAAAATGTTGCATCGTTCCGCGTTGCGGTAGACCGTAAACGCAAGGATGCCAACGGCCAGAACCAGGCGGATTTTTTTGACATCGTTGCCTGGGACAAGAGCGCAGAATTTATCTGCCGCTATTTCCAGAAAGGTTCTATGATTGCCGTTGAGGGACGTTTGCAGAGCCGGAATTATCAAGACAAGAACGGCAGCAACCGCACGGCCATAGAGGTGGTTACTAGCAACGTTTCATTTGCAGGCAATAAAGAACCCGCCCAAAGCCAGAACGTGGCTAACAGTGCCGTTTCTGCGCCTGTGGCGGCAAGCAACGAGTATACGCCGATTGAAGATGACGGTGATCTCCCGTTTTGAGCTGTGAAACCCTAATATCTCAGGAGAATAAAAAATGAGCAATGAGGGTTATATCAAAATTTATCGCCAAATACGTGATTGGAAATGGTACTCTGACGGCCCTACAAAAGATGTTTTCTTGCATTTGCTTGTAACGGCAAGTTTTGAAGATAAATTTTATCGAGGAATCGCGGTAAAACGCGGACAGTCTGTTTTGACTGTCGAAGAAATTAGAGAAGAGACGGGCCTCACAGTACGTCAAATTAGAACTGCGATAAACAGGCTAATTTCGACAAACGAAGTGACAAAGCAAGCTACATATAAATTTACCGTGTACACGATAAATAACTATGAGCATTACCAGAGCGGCGGCAATCTTAGTGACAAACCAACGACAAACCAACGACAAACCAACGACAAACCTTTAGATACTAAGAATGTAAAGAATGTAAAGAATACCCCCTATACCCCCCAAGGGGGTGACGCGATTTCTCCTCAATTTGACACCTTCTGGTCAGCCTATCCCAGGAAAACAGGCAAGGCAGTTGCACGCAAGAAATTTGAGAAGATTGTTACTAAAGAATCTACCTTGTCCGCAATCTTGAAAAGCCTTGAGTATCTCAAGACCACAGAACAGTGGAAGAAAGAAAATGGCAAGTTTATTCCGTATCCTGCCACCTGGCTGAACCAAAAACGTTGGGAAGACGAAACGGCACAGCCGCCTGCTGAACCCCGCAAGTCTGAAGACCTGATTCCTATCTATGACCGGGAATACACACGGGAAGATCTGATTAACGGCGTTGTTCCCAAACTCATTGGGTGGAAGGAGGCAGGCAAATGAATACAGCTGTTGCGGAAAAAGCCGTTATTGGCATCATGCTGATAGAGCCTGACCGGCAAAGCGAAGCGTTCAAAAGCCTGACAGCGCAGATGTTCAGCATCAAAGACCTGGGAGATATCTTCCTGCTTTGCAAGGAGCTTGATCGCAGAGGGGAACGGGCGGATGCAGTATCGATAATTTCCCGTTGCAAAGAAAACATCAAGGCGATTGCTTACGAATGCGCACAGACAGTCCCATCGGTGAGCGGGTTCAACACCTACATCAACTGTGTCCTGGATGGATACCGGAAGCGGCTGATGATTGCCAAGATGGGCGAACTTGTAGCATCGGATGCAGACGCGGATGAAATGTTCGGCGCGGTTGCCGCCATGATGGAAAAGCAGCAGCACATCATGGAGCACCAGCGCCAGCGCAGCGCAAAGGATTTTGCTGATGGCATAGAGGACTTCCTGCAATGGCTGAAAAAACCGAATGACAACATCCAAACGGGTTTTGGAACGCTAGATAAGCTGACCGGCGGACTTGTACGAAGCGGCGTAACAGTGATTGCTGCCCGGCCCGGCAAAGGCAAATCAACACTGGCTCTGCAAATGGCGGCGCAGATATCGCAAACCTGCCTGACGCTGTACCAGTCAATGGAAATGAGCCGGGAACAGCTTTACACAGCAATCTTTTCCCGATGGGAACAGATCGACAGCATCCGCATCACAAATCATGCGCTGACCGAAGAGGAAGAAAGCAAGATTGCAGAGGATGCAGAAATCCTGAAAAGGCGGTACAAGCTGATTCTGGATGATTCCAGCCTGACCAGCCTTGCAGATGTTGAACTGACCATCAAGGAGCGAAAACCGGAAGTGGTTGTCATTGACCATCTGGGGCTTGTGGCACCACCGAACGCCAAAGAAAAGCGCAATGACGAATTAGCGGCCCTTACACGGGGATTAAAGCAGCTGGCAATGAAATATCATATCTGCATCATTGAGCTTGTACAGGCCGCGAGAGCCGCCGATACGGGACTTATCAAGATGTCCGACATGTTTGGCTCTGCCACCATTGAACACGATGCAGACATGATTCTTGCCATTAACCCGGAACACTACACCAAATTGCGAGAACAGCGGGAAGAAGACCCGCCAAGCGAAAGCGATACCGTGATTGAGATCGTTAAGAACAGGCACGGCGCTTGCGGACAGCTTGATTTTGCGTGGGTGAAGCCGTTCCATCTATTTTGTGAGGTGACAAACATTGACTAACCGAGAAATGTACATGCAGCTTGCACAGACTTGCACAGAAAAAACGATTGAACTTGACCGGGAAATGGAAAAATACGGCGAGAAGTTGATGAAGTGCGCTTATGACGCAGCACAATGGAAGCTGAAAGCAGCGGAATTCCGGGCAAAGGCACGGGAGGAAGGCATGTGATCTACAAGTACACCATCCCGCTGCCGCCGGTCACGAAAAAGAACTCACAACGCATTTTGGTAAATCGGAAAACGGGAATGCCGTTCATAGCCCCTAGCAGCGCCTATAAGCGCTACGAAGAGCAAGCCATATACTTTCTTACCCCAAAGCCGAAAACCCCGCTGGCGGGGCGCTATCGCGTTGCTGCGGCGTTCTACATGCCAACCCACCGCCGCGTGGACTTAACGAACCTACTCGAATCCGCCCATGACACGCTGGTAGCCGCAAAAATCCTTGCAGACGATAACAACACCATCATTGCCAGCGTGGACGGCTCCCGTGTGCTCTACGACAAAGAAAATCCAAGAACGGAAATTATTATACAGGAGTTGAATGAACCATGAAAACCGTTCAACATATGCCTCCTAAAATTCTTATTGCCTGCGAAGAATCCCAGACGGTGTGCAAGGCATTCCGGGAAAGAGGATTTGAAGCATACAGCTGCGATATTCAGGAGCCGTCCGGCGGACACCCGGAATGGCACATCTTGGGCGATGCCCTGAAAGCTATTGAGGGGGGGCAAGTAGTAACAATGGACGGCAAAACGCACGATATTGAAAAATGGGATTTGCTGATTGCACACCCACCTTGCACATATCTTAGCAATGTTGCAACGCGTAGTTTTTCTTTGCGGTGCACAGCACCAGAAAAGGTGGTTGCACGGTGGGTTGAGCGGGCAAAAGGTGCGGTATTTTTTATGCGATTTTTTGCAGCAAACGCGGAGCGAATAGCGATCGAAAATCCCATAGGATTTATGAACACGGCGTATCGAAAACCAGACCAAACGATTCACCCATATATGTTCGCAAAATCTACAGAAGATACAGAAAATTACGTTACAAAAGCAACATCGCTTTGGCTGGTTAATCTTCCAGTGCTGCATGGAACAGGGCTTTCAAAGCCTGACAACGCAGTATTGTTTGGCAGGCTGCCGAGCGGAAAGGCGCGGACGTGGGAAGATACTATCAGCCGTTCGGGAAAAGTCAGAAGCAAAACTTTTCCTGGCATCGCTGAAGCAATGGCCGAACAATGGGGAAATTACATCAGGAACGGAGAATAAAAAATGACCGGAACACTATCCGCCCCATGTGAGCACTGTCCGGAACGCCACGCGCTATGCCATAGCACTTGCAGCAGGTATCTTACATACCGCGCCAAGATGGATGACATCAGCAAGTAGCGCATGCAGGCGCAGGCGTTGAACGAAGCGGATGTGCTCAGAGGAGACAAAATCCGGCGGGATGTGAGGAATCACGGCCTGCCGGGCCACAGGAGGAGATAAACATGAAAGCCAAAATACAGCTCCCTGCCTGCTACAAGAAAGAAGCGGAAGCCTATATTGCAAAGCTTGAAGCCGAATCAATCGCAAGGGTGCATGAGGAAGTGATGAAGGAGCGGCAGGATATTGCACTGCGATCACTGTATTTGTGCCTGCTGGCCTGCTATCAGGTGGGACTGAAGCCGTCAACGCTGGTTAAAATCCAGAATGCCATGAGCGGCCCCGTGACGGAAAAGTATTCCAGCTACCGCGTTGACCAGCTGGCCGACACATGGGCGCAGGTTACGCTGCAAAACATCGGGGTTGATGTGGCTGAAACGGGGGAGCAATTATGAGCTTTGAAGCGCCTGACGGCGGCGTGATGGCCATTATGGCAAAGGCGTGGGCAGAAGATGTAAAGTTTTCTCCAAATGATAAATTTGCCGATGAGAAAGGCAACTTGAATAACTATCGCACCAGTAATGTGCGGAGAATTTTATCTGCTTTGGCGAATGCTGTTTTCGATAGAAAAAGTCTGCTGTCACATACTGTTGACCTTGTTGCAGACAACGGCGACCGCGCCTATGGTGCTGTGGAAGACCTCGTTTTTATTCTGACGTGTGATGAGTACCGCAAGTACCGCGAGTTTATTCCGCACTACGACAGCTGGATTTGGACTGCTACGCCGTGGTATTGCGGTTACGAGGATTCCGACACGGGATGCGGCGCGGCTATGGTTCGCTCTGTGGATTCTGTGGATATTGGTGGTCTGTTTGGCTGTGTTGGTGCGTGTATCAACGGCGCTGTCGCCCCGGCTTGTATTCTCAATCCGAAATTTCTTAATCTGCGCCAGGGAATGACGTATGTAGAGGAGGTATCAGAATGAACACAACAATAGGATGCCCGATTCCGGGCGCAAGCCAGCCGAATAACCCGGTAAAAATCATTGATAAAGCATGTATGAGTTATATAATCGACCACCAAGAGGAGAAAAAAGGATTGTATCTATCTTTGGAAAATTGTGAAGGTGGCGCTGTCGTGGTAGCTTGCGACAATAGCACGGGCTTTGCATATATCGAAGAATTTGACAGCGTGAAAGCTGCTATCAAGTGGTTGCGGAGGGAAGAATGAAGCAAACATTTTTTGACCCAGTAAACAGCAAGTGCATTTCCGCCGAAAGAGATGAGTGGATAAGCGTTAAAGACAGACTGCCAGATCCAGACGAAAAGGTCATTGTTTACAACGCAGAAAACGAGGGTACATTTTTTGCTCGTCGCATTGAAAGCAATTTTGAATGCTGGGATGCGGTTACAAGAGAATTCGTAAACTGGCGCTGGGTGCCGTATGGATATATCTGTATTACGCTTGAATCCGTCACCCACTGGATGCCGCTCCCCAAACCGCCAAAGGAGACATATAATGACGAACAAAATTTACGAACGAGCCTTTAACGTCGCCATAAAATACGGCTTTTGCAGCGATTGCAGATGGGAGCTGGACGGAAGCTACTGCCACGGATGCGACTGTTACCAGAACGCCGTCAAGGTAATCCGGGATGCGTTAGAAAAGCTGGACGCTATCGAGGAGTCTAAAGCGACCGTTTGGCACGATGCACAGAATGACCCGCCTAAAGAAATTGGGATTACTTTGCTAGCTTGCGACAATAGCACGTCTGATGCCCAGTGCTTGAAGCTTGACAGCGTGCCGAAGATTTCAGATTTTGGTGATGCAAACGATTTGATTCGGCGCGGTGATGCGTTGAAAGCCATTAGAAAAGCATGTATCAGTGCGTATTTGCCGTTCAATTTTGCCACGCCGGAAGGACAGCGAGTAATGGCTGCTCTATATGCGGTATGGAAAGTGAAAAAAGAGGGAAAGACGCATGACAGTATTTGACGCAAACTGCATCTACACAATCAAATGCCTTGCTTTGATCTTCGTTGCAGCACCGGGAGCGATGCTTATCGGCGCATTGCTGATCTACCTGTTTGCCCTGTGCTGCAAACAAATTTCAGGACTTTGGAGGGAGCAAAAATGAACATTTTCCTTTCAATTCTTGGCACCGCGATTGTCACAATTTTGATTGCGGGAGCCTATTCCATCGGCGTGTCCGTCGGCAGAGCTGCGGCGGGGTATGAAGATGATGACCGGGAACCGGTAATTTACATGGATCACACGCACGGGGGCGAGTAAATGGTTAAGATTTGCACTGAATGTAAAAAGGAATTTGAGGGAAGCGCAAAAACCAGGCTTTGCCCGGAATGCAAGGAAAAGCATCGGAAAGCGGCTGATGCGCTCCAACGTGAAAAGCACCGCAATCAATCTTTGGTCAAATGCGAATGGTGCGGGCGGCTTTTTACCAGAAAAAAGAACGAAAAGAAGTGTGAAGCATGCCGAAAAGAAGGAAGATATGGCAGCCCACAGATGGTGGCACACAGCAAAAGGGAGCCGCCTAAAGTGAGTATTAACAACGTTCTTAAGATTGCCGATAAAGACGGCACGACTTACGGAAAAGCGGTTCTGGCACACAACATTTGAGGAGGAACATATGAAAAGTATTGGCAACGCGCTTTCACTGACTGCGACTTTGGCATTCATCGCCTATATGGTGCGCATCACAGGAAGCGGTATTTGGGCATGGATGGTTTTTCCGTGCTTTATGTTCGCAATTCTGGGCTTGAGCAACTGAAAGGAGGAAACAATGGAAAATAACTGCTGCAAAAGCTGCAATACTGTGTATAAACAGGTTGCTGTTGTGCTGGATGACGGCGCATACATGCCGGAATACGCACATTTTGGCTGGGATGCAGGTGCAGACCTGAAAAGCCCTGTTGATGTGATGATTCCGGCGAACGGGAGCGCTGTAATTGATACCGGCGTACACATTGACATTCCGCAGGGCTATGCGGGGTTCCTGAAAAGCAAATCCGGCCTGAATGTTAAGCATGATCTGACAAGCGAAGGTGTGATTGATGCAGGATATACCGGGAGCATCTGCGTAAAGCTCTATAATCACGGAACAACGGATTATAAAGTCCATTTCGGGGATAAAATTTCCCAAATCGTGTTTATCAAGGTGGAAACTTTCGACTTTTACCCGTGCAGCAAGATGCCGGAGCGGGAACGCGGCAACGCAGGATTTGGTAGCACCGGCAAATAAAAAACTTGCATATTAGCGCATAATATGCTATAATATCAATAAGAAATAGCGTGCCAAGTGCTTAATTGCCAAGTGCCAGTTGAACTTGAAAGTTCGGCTGGCACTTTTGCTATATGGAGGGCACATGAAACTACACTGCGCAGACTGCATGGACATCTTGAAGGGAATACCAGAAGGCAGTATAGACATGATTTTATGCGACCTTCCCTATGGTACAACGCGGAACAAATGGGATGTCATCATCCCGCTGGAGCCGCTATGGGCGCAATACAGGCGCATAATCAAAAGCAATGGCGTTATAGCACTGCACAGCGATATGCCATTTACAGCGGCCCTTGTAAGCGCTGGGAAAGACTTGTACAGATATGAGCTGATATGGGTAAAGGAAAACGGAAGCGACTTTCTGAACGCAAACCGCAAGCCCCTGAAAGCGCATGAAAGCATCCAGATATTCTACAAGCACCAGCCGACCTATAACAAGCAATATGTGGACGGAAAGCCCTATAAGAATAGGGGGGGGCAAAGGCGAAAGGCTTCCCAAAAACTGGGGAAAGTTTCGTGACGACATCTTAACAGACTGTAGTGACGGCAAGCGAAACCCCACAACAATTCTGAAATTCCCAAGGGAAAAGGGATTGCACCCCACCCAAAAGCCTGTAAAGCTGGAAGAATGGCTGATTAAGACGTACACAAACCCAGGCGAGACGGTATTAGACAACTGCATGGAACAACTGGAGTAGCCTGTATCAACACAAATAGAGATTTCATCGGGATAGAGAAAAACCCCGACTATTATAAAACGGCCATAAGCCGGATAAAGGAGGCACAGGACAATGGGAAACAGGGCAACCAAAAGAAACAGCCCGATCATGATTGATAATGACCCTGATAATGTGCCGGAAGGGAATCAAAGGCGCATCGAATTTTTGCTTGTGATATCCCAGCTTCCCAAAATAAGCACAAACGACCTGCCAGCCCTCAGAAAACGCTTTTATGACTATATCAATCTATGTGTCAAGTATAACATGAAAGTGGGCAACATGGCGGCGTATGCTGCTATGGGAGTGGATAAAAACACTGTAAACGACTGGGAAAGCGGGAGACGGCGCAGCTCGCAAAAGGAATATCAGGAATTCGCGAGGGAAATAAAGCGTGTATGCGGGATGTACCGGGAAATGCTGATGCAGGACGGTGCAATCAACCCGGTAACAGGGCTATTCTGGCAGAAAAACTTTGACGGCTTCCAGGATCAGCAAGAGATTATAACCGCAACAAAAGACCCGTTAGGCGAAAACATGACCCAAAAAGAAATAGAAGACAGGTTCAGCGCCGACTTTGTAGAGATAGACGACTTTAAGGAAGTCAAAGAGCCGGAGCAACTGATAGAACCGGCTCAAACAAAGCCACGCAGGGAAAAGAAGCAAGCAAAAGAAACTGAATAAACGAAAACAGAGCATCTAGCAGCATGTAAACAAACTGCCGGGTGCTCTTTTATCATGCCTATAACCACGCAAAGAAACGCGCTATCCGCTTAAATGCCATAGTAAAGCCTAAAATCAGCGCGGAAATGCCTGGTAAAGGCAAGGGCAAACCCAGAAAAGCGGGGAAACCAAAGGCAAAGGGAAAAAAATAAGGCGGGATAAACGAAACGGCAAGCGGTCATCATCAAAAAAGATCCCTAAACACGAATAATTATCCCTCGTTCAAAACCGTCTCTTGAAACAAATCTTCATGCGAAATGGTCAAAAACACGGGGTATATACCTGAATCATGAAACAGAAGTACATAATACAAACCCAATTTGACTTTGCCGGAGATTTTTTCGCGCAAAATCATTCGACTTTCAGGCAGGGGATGCCCCTTCGACTTTGGGAGCGTTTCGACTTTGATTCGACTTTCAAACCCGTTCGACTTTGGCAGCAGGATGCAGACCGGCGCACCCTGTCCGCAGCATCTTCCAGCCCGGCGGATATGATCCCCAGGATGGCCCCAGCTGGGGAAAATGTGCCTTTTGGGTGTATATTTCGCTAAATAATGATTTAGCGAACATCAAATTGACGCTGTAACGCGTATTAAATTTTTGAAGCAGCCAAAAAGCACAAAAGTGCATAAAAAAGCGCCGCCGGGGATGCCGGAAGCGCTGGAAGATAGGGGGAGTTATTTTGTTTTATCGCGCTCCATGCGCTCCTTGCAGGCCTGCAGAATGTAACTGTTTACACTCTCCCCGGCGGCTGCTGCTGCCATCTGCAACATCTCGGCGTTTTCTGGCCGTGTGCGTACTGTAATGGTTTTTTGCGTGGCCAAATACCGCGCGTTTCCTGCTCTTTTTGCATCCGTTGACATGGTTGTCCTCCTTATTATTTGCATATTATAAGGATAGTATAACACGGCCCGCCGGAACATGCAAGCATGTAAAAGTTAACTATATTCATGCTATCAAAATTGTGCAATCATACAATGTTCATGATAGCATGTTGACATATTACATGCTAGCATGTATAATATAGACATCAAAAGAAAACAGCCCACAGGGCAGGAGGTAGCAAGAATGAAACTTGAAAAATACGGCATCAAGATGCAGGGCTTGAAAAAAGCCGCCGGGGAAACGAAGGGCCTTGACGGCTGGAACGGATACGTACAAATCAGCTATGATCGGGCTGATGGCGAGGTCATCGCGGTGTATCACACTAACGTCAATAACTGGACGCGGTACCACAGCGAAACTATTATCCCGGTGCGGAATACGCGCGAGCCAATGACAATGCAGGACATTGCGGATGCTGTAGCGCTTGCCCTGGACGGAAGGAGAGCGTGAGCATGTACATGTATGATCTGTACGTTGCCGAGTTTGACAACGGCGACAAGATGACGGGGAGCATTTCCCAAGTTTACGCGGCGCAAGAGGTCAACGGGTGCGCGGTTACATTCCGCCCATACATTGAGGTACGCAAGGCCCCGGCCCCTATTGCGCAGGATGATGGCACAATGACGGGGTACGCGTTGTTTATTCCGGCACTGCCGTATACGGGAGCATGGCGGCAGATTACCGGGACATATCAGCGGATGCTTGACGCGTTTAGCGCACGCAACAAGCTGCTAGAGTTTGACGAGGTTGATTTTTTTAGAGCGTACCAGCGCACTTTTTAGCGGACGCTTTAGCGGAGCTGCACCGTAAAGCAACCCCGCCCCACTGCCAAAGCAAAAAACAACATGAAGGAGCGTATAAAAATGAAAAGTTATAGCGATATCTTGGCGGCGTTAGAAGCGCGGAAAGACCGCAGCGCATGGAATAAAGGCGTTACTGCGTATGCAATTGATCTACTCGACCAATACCAGGGGCGGGCGCGGTATGAGGGCCGGGAAGCAGCCAGCCGCAAGGAACTGGAAGATTGGGTGCTGAACGGCGCGAGCTCTTGGAGTGAGTACAGCTGGGGCGGGTCGGCGCTGATCTATGATGGTGACATTGCAAAGCGGCTTTGCAACCCATCCGAACTTAAGCGCACCCGCAACGGAGAGCGCCGCCCAAACAACCGGGAAGAATGGCTTGACACACAAGCAAGAGCACTTGCACAAGCTGCAAAACGGCTGATTGCCGCCGCGTGCCGATAGCAACCCGCAAGGCTGACGCATAACGCGCCGCCGGGCTTTGAGCTAATAAGGGGGTTACAACATGATCTATCAAGCTAATAAGCGCCAGTTTGGGGCGCTGGAAGGCCTTGCACACTGGTGCGCCGAGTATTACTATACTCTTGAAAGGTTCGGCGCGGATGATGCCGAGATGCCAGCGATCCGCAAGGATGTGTCTTTTTGCATGGATCGGTGCGATGCGCTGGGCGTGCCGTACTGGGCGCAAAACGCCGTACTTGCATGGGCCGAGAATTGGAGGGCCACAAAATCGGAGTATTTTGATGCCGCGATGGCCCGAAGAGGGATCACCTGCAGCGGGGCCGCAGGCTGATTATTTGCCCGGAGCTATTGCAATAGCGCGGGCTAGGGTGTAAAATATAGTTGCAGGAGGTGTTTTATATGCTGGTTGTATTGTTCTTGTTAGCTTCTCCGTTTATCATTATTTTTGGTGTGATGCGCCATTTTTAAGCAATATATAGCGGAGCGCCTGGGCCGTATGGTCTGGGCGCTTTCTTATTGTCTTCGGGCAAGGTGCTCCGTTCTGCCTGGCATTTTTTGTACATGATCGGCGGGGTATACCGGAGGGGGATTTTAGCAGGTCGAAGGGCGCGGGGTTAGTCCCTCCAATCCCGAAAAAATAAAAAAGTCCCATAATGGTTTGCGTTCCCATACTTTTTGTGCTAAAATGCAAATGTAAGCTCTCCTTCAATTTGCTACAATCAAAGGTAGGAATAATAGCGTTTGCAGCTGTACAGCTAAAACATCTGAACTGAACGCATTTTCACGGCCATGACCTAATAAAGACGAAAATTCCATTGAATAATATTCCTGCCTGCCGTTTTTGGTGCCGACACACCAAAGGCGGCTTTTTTGTTTGGATTCTTCCTGAATTTTTCAAAAAACAAAAAAGGCCGAAAATCAACGATAAACAGTTTGTCTGCAACGGAAAACGATGCTATAATAAAAAAAATAGTGCCAAGTGCCCTGTGCCAAGTGCCTTTTCTCAAATTTGAGGGAGGGCGCTTTTTTATTTTGAAAATTTCTGAAATTGCAAAAGAGAGCACAATGCGAGCCAAGACAGCGGACGGAGCAGTTTATGCGTTTGCTGCAATCCGGGAATTGGAAAAAGAAAACTTCAAGCAGGCGCACAAGCTGAGTGTGGATTTGCATAATAAGCTGGGTACACTGCCGCGCTGCAATGACCTGATTGAGCTGAACCGGAATCTGCTGCTGTTCAATGCGCCGTATAACTTTGATTCCTTTTGCCAGTACATTGAACTTGACCGTGACCCCAAAAGCCGGTTTTATATGCCGCGCCGAAAGCAGCTGATTCGGATGGTAAACACCCTGCAAAAACTGGAAGACGGGGAACTGGACATTGCAGGAATCATGATGCCGCCCGGAACCGGGAAAAGTACCACTGCCATTTTTTATCTGACATGGCTTGCCGGACGGAACCCCGACATGCCGATTTTAGGTGGCAGCCACAGCAACGCATTTCTGCGCGGCGTGTATGATGAATGCCTGCGAATTATGGCAAAAGGCGGGGAATATTTGTGGCGAGACGTGTTCCCCGGCGTGTGCATTGCCAGAACGAATGCGCAGGACATGATGATAGACATGTACAAGCCAAAGCGCTTTGCCACACTGGAATTTTCTTCTATCGGCAGCGGCAATGCGGGCAAAGTGCGTGCGCAAAAGCTGTTATACTGCGATGACCTTGTAAGCGGCATTGAGGAAGCCATGAGCCGGGAACGCATGGATAAGCTGTGGCAGCTATACACAACGGATTTGCGGCAGCGCAAAATTGGTGAATGCCGGGAACTGCACATTGCCACACCCTGGAGTTTGCATGACCCGATGGACAGGCTGGAACGTAACAACGAAAACAACCCCAGGGCTGAATTTTTGCACATGCCTGCCCTGAACGAGGAAGAAAAAAGCAATTTTGATTATGCTAACGGGGTAGGGTTCAGCACCAAGTTTTATATTGACATGCGGGAATCAATGGATGATGCCAGCTGGCGTGCATTGTTTATGACAAGCCCGATTGAACGGGAAGGGCAGCTGTACCCAGAAGATCAGCTGCGCAGATACTTTGAGTTGCCGGATAAAGCGCCGGAAGCCATTATTGCAGTATGCGATACCAAAGAAAAAGGTTCTGACTATGCGGTTCTGCCCGTTGCATACAAATACGGGGATGATTTTTACATTGAGGAATGCGTCTGCGATAACGGCGCACCAGACGTGGTGGAAACGCGGCTCTGGATGGTTCTTGTGAAACACAAGGTTCAGCTGGCCCAGTTTGAAAGCAACAGCGCAGGCGGCAAAGTGGCAGAAAAATGCCAGCAGGAAGTAAAGGCGCACGGCGGAATAACAAGGATTGTGACCAGGTACACCACCGCAAACAAGGAAACCAAAATCATTGTAAATTCCCCCTGGGTGATGGAACACTGCCTGTTCAAAGATAATTCCGTTATCAAGAATAACAAGGAATACAGGCGTGTTTTGTCGTTTTTAACAGGGTACACAATGGCAGGGAAAAACAGACATGATGACGTGCCGGACGCATTTGCCATGCTTGCACAATACGCTCAAGGCCTAAATGCGGGCAAAGTTGAAATTGGGACAAGAATTTGGTAAAAAAACAACGTTAATGTGCTTGAAAAATGTGAATTTTATAGTATAATAGTAAATGAAAAGGCTTTATAGTTTAGCTCTTTTCTTATGAACATTTTGTTCATACCTCCTAGGGTACGGAACCAGCGTCCTGCATATGCGCCGCCCTAAATATGGTTCTCCCGCTGGCTGAAATGCCAGCTATTGTGTCGCTATAGTTTAATGGTAAAACTCCTGGCTCATAACCGGGTGCTTGCAGGTTCAACCCCTACTGGCGGCACCAGAGTGCGCTCTGCGGCGCACAACCGGCACTATGTGGGCCGTTATCAGCCATATAGAGCATGACAGAGCTAACCTGTCCGCTGCGCCTGCCAGGATGTCAAGCGCTTGGCAGGCGATATATACCGTATAGCCATATAAGGGCGCTGCGTTCCGAAGCAACGGCGCGGCGGAGGGTGCAAGGCCACCATACGGAACCAGATGCAAGGTAGCGCCTTGCTGTGTGGGCGGTGCGGCTTCCCCCACAAACGATGACAAAGCCTGTGAAAAGCAGGAACCGCACATGCTGTTATAGCTCAATGGTAGAGCAGCCGCCTTGTAAGCGGCAGGCTACTGGTTCAAGCCCAGTTGGCAGCTCCAATGCCGATGATACGGGTAAAAGATTCAGCCCATGGCTGAAGTTCCCTGTTAGGCAATCCCTGCACACCTCTCCCGGAAGTGCCCCATGCAGGGCTTTTGATGCAGTCATAGCTTAATAACGTTGGAAAAGCAGCGCCTGTGGGTGCCGTTGCAGGTTCGAGACCTGCTGACTGCTATTGTTGGGTCGCTCCCACCGGTGAAAGCCCGGCGCAGGCAAAACGCGATAGATAACCTGAACGCTGTAAGCAAAGCGGCAAGCCGATCATGAGCGCGGCGCGGCGGCAGACCGCAACGGGACTTCGAGAGCCTGAAAATACATGCCCGCACAGTGAAGTGCGAAAACAAACTTCAACCGCGGATAGGGGCGCGGGTATAAATACCGCCGAAAACCGCGGGACTGCGCGGTATACGAAAAGACAGCCCGCCAGCCCTGTGCGGACAATACAGGGAATCAAAAAACGTTGCGGATTTGCTCCCCGCAACGGGTGAGCCCGGCATAGCATAAACCGGGAGGGCGGGAACGGGGTTGTTTTTGAAAGAAGGGATAAATTGCGAGTAAGTGTTTACTGCCCGTGCTGCGGTGCGGCAGGAATCAAGCGGAAGCTGATGGAAGTTGATACAGCAGCAAAGGGAACGATTTATCCCTATTGCAAGGCGTGCAAGCGGAACATTGAAATCCATTTGCCGCTGAAAAAATAAAGTGCCAAGTGCCCTGTGCCAAGTGCCAGCTGAACCAATTAAGGTTCAGCTGGCACTTTTTGTTTTTGTGCAAAGGAGAACAGCTTGGAAAGATATCTTGTTGACATCCTGCCGGATGAGGGTTTGCACGGTAGACGGGTCATTACCACAAACGAGCAGAAAATTACAGCGGATAACGTTGTAAAGGTGCTGAATACTGCCCTTGCCACCCACGACAGGAACCGGGGGGAAATCCAGTATTTGTGGGATGTTTACCGGGGCAAGCAGGATATCCGAAAAAAAGAAAAAATCGTCCGTGAGGAAATCAACAACAAAATCACGGTGAACATCGCAAATGAGATTGTGACGTTCAAAACAGCATTTCTACTTTCCGGCCCTGTGCAGTATATCGGTGCAAAAGGCAGCAAGACGGACAACAACAAACTGGTTGATTTGAACCGCTGGATGTCAGATGAGGACAAACAGAGCAAGGACAAAGAAATCGTTGACTGGATGCACATTGCGGGGCTTGGCGTGCGGATGGTTCTGTCTGACCCCGGCACGGAACAGGCGGGAAGCCCTGCCTGCATTTATACCCTTGACCCGCGTGAAGCGTTCGTCATCTACTACAGCGGCTATACCAAAAAGCCAATGGCAGGTGTGCTGACACAGTACGATGAAAACGATGCCAAGTATTACGGTGTTTACACTGACAGCGAATATTTTGAAATCAAAAGCGGGAAAATCACCCGGCAGGCTGGGCATTTGTACGGCAGTGTGCCAATTGTGGAATACCCCAACAACAGTGCCAGAATGGGCGCGTTTGAAGTAGTGCTTCCGCTTCTGAATGGTATTAACACGCTGGAAAGCAACCGCGTGGATAACGTGCAGGATTTTGTAAATGCGTATGACGTATTCCAAAACGTTGATTTGGAAGACGGCCAGTACAGCCAGCTTGCCAGCGGCGGTAAGTTTATCAAAATCAAAGATTCTCAGCAGGGAATGCCTGCAAAAATTTATCGCATCAGCAGCGAGATGAACAGTTCTACTGTGCAGACCGCTGTGGATGATTTGCATGATAAGATTTTGACCATCTGTGGCATGCCGAACCGCAACGGCGGTTCTTCCACCAGCGATACCGGGCAGGCAACCATTATGCGCGATGGCTGGAAAGACGCAGAAAGCCGCGCCCAGGACAGTGAAGATATGTTCCGGCGCAGTGAACGGCAGTTCTTGCGTGTGTTCCTGACCATTTGCAACACAACAAATAATCTTGGCCTGAATGTAGGGGATGTGTACGCACAGTTTACCCGCAACAACCTGACTGACATCCAGAGCAAGATGCAGGTATTTATTCAAGGCCTGGGCTGTGAAAAGATCGCGCCGGAAACGGTATACCGCGAACTTGGCCCGTTCCGTGACAATGAAATGGCCTTGCAGGAGGGCATGAAATATTACGAGGAAAAACAGGCAGAGCTTGAAAAAAGCCTGAATGAGGAGCTTGACAATGGACTGGAAACCAACGGACAGCGCAATCAGGCTGCTGAACCGCAGGGCGATACGCAGGTTTGAAAAAGCATCTCGGCAGATAACGCAGTTTGATGAATTGAACGTTATGCCCGCCTGCAAGCAGCTATACCAGGATATTGCCAAAGACAATCAGGAAGTCTTTTTAGAACTGGCAAAAAAATGCTACCAAGATGCCGAAGTTCACGGCAAAGAAAAACCCGACAGGGCATGGCTGCTTGCCTTGCTTGTCGGATACAGCGCCGTTACCGGCTATGTGTACGAACACGAGATTGACCGAAAGCGGGCCTACCTGGAAGAGGGGCTTTTGAGCCGGACAAACCATAAAAACGAATTCCGGCGTGCATTGCGGTATTGGAGCGATATGACGTACCAATACGCCGATGACGTGACCGATTCTGCAAGAATCAAGGCATTTACAGATGCCGGAGTAGAACAGGTGCAGTGGCACACTGCCGGGGATGAAAAAGTGTGCCAGGTTTGCCGGGAACGCAACGGAGAGATTTACCCGATTGATAATATCCCCGATAAACCCCACAGGAAATGCAGGTGTTGGCTGACACCTGTTTGATCGTCAGAGAAGACGCTAAAACGCAAAGGTCAGAGAAGACGCTAAAACGCACAAATACGGGCGAGAGAACGCCGACAAAATAACGCGGAGGCACCAATGAAATTTGACACCAGCACCATTGACGGCTTTGAAAACATGAGCGATGCAGACAAGGTGACAGCGCTGCTTGGCGTTGACCTGCCTGACCCGGTGGATACAAAGAACCTTGTAAAAAAAGAAGATTTTGACAAGGTGATGAGCGAAGCCAGCAGTTACAAAAAGCAGTTGAAAGAAAAAATGACTGCCGAAGAAACCGCTGCTGCAGAAGCCAAAGCCGCACAGGAAAAGTTGCAGAACGATTATAACGCACTGCTGAAAGAAAACACCATTTCTAAAAACGTTGCCAAGTATATTGCGCTTGGCTACGATGAAAAACTTGCCAAAAGTACGGCAGAAGCCCTTTTTGATGGCGACATGGAAACGGTGTTTGCCAATGCTGCAAAGGCCAATCAGGTGCTTGCAGACAAGCTGAAAGCAGACCTTATGCGCAACAGCCCCAGACCCAGCGGCGCTGGTACAAGCACCGAAGAAGAAAGCGAATACATGGCATTTGCCAAGCGCAGCGGCAAGGCAAAAGCACAGGCCAATGAGGCAGCCGCAAAAGTCATGGATTATTACAAGTAAGGAGTGAAAGCATGAAATTCAAGAAAACGGATGTTGCCGGTGCAGTTGAGATTCTGGCCAGCAATGATTTTACCGCAATCCCGTTTACCACAACCACCGCAAAAAAGGCTGGTGAAAAACTGACAGTTGACAGCCGCGTTGGCGTTGTGCTGTATGACGTTGACCCGGATGAAAACCCCAACGGCAGCCTGCTGGTTGCGGGCGTGATTGATGCAGTAAAGGCAAAGGCACACAGCGGTACCGACCTTGCCGCAGAATCTGACCTGCCGGATACCATTATCTTGCGCACCAATACCGGCGTGAACGCATAACGGAGGTGAAAACATGAACCTTACTGAACTTTTTACACCTGAAATCATTGCGGCAAACTATACCGAAGCTGCTTCCAACGCAATCCCGTACCTGGGCAGCGGTTTGTTCCCCTCTGTAAAGCGTGCTGGCCTTGACCTGGCATGGATTAAGGGCCACAAGGGCCTGCCTGTTTCCCTGAAACCCTCTGCTTTTGATGCAAAGGCCACTTTCCGTGACCGCATCGGCGTGAGCAAGCTGGAAACCGAGATGCCGTTTTTCCGCGAGGGCTACAAGATCAAGGAAAAAGACCGCCAGGAGATTCTGCGTGCCCAGAGCAGCAATGACCCCTATGCAGCGGATGTCATCAACCGCATTTACGATGACCAGCAGGATTTGATTGCCGGTGCTGACGTTGTGCCGGAACGCATGCGCATGCAGCTGCTGTTCCCGGAGGGCGGCGCAATGGGTATTACCATCAAGGCCAATGGCGTGAACTACACCTACAACTATGACCCTGACAGCAAGTGGAAGGGCACCAATTATACCGCCCTGACCACAACTGACATGTGGACTGCCACTTCCACCGCAGACCCGTTCAAGCAGATTCAGACTATCAAGGACAAGATGGCAAGCAATTACGGTGTAACCCTGGCTTACATGGTGATGAACACCACCACGTTCAACCTGATGAAAGCCACCGATGCCGTAAAGAATCGCTGGCTGACCGTAACTGGCCGCAGTATGGGCTACCTGACCAACGATGAAGCCAAAGATGTGATTGCATCCACTACCGGCATTCAGATCGTGATTTACGACAAGCTGTATGCCGATGAGAGCGGCGCAAGCCACAAGTTTGTTCCGGACGGCTATGTGAGCTTTATCCCGGATGGCGCACTGGGCAAGACCGCTTACGGCACCACCCCGGAGGAAGCCGACCTGGCAGGTTCCGGCAAGGCAGATGTTGCCATTGTGAATACCGGCGTTGCCATTACGGTTGAAACCACCGTGCATCCGGTCAACGTAAACACCTACGCTTCCGAGATCGTGCTGCCCAGCTTTGAGCGGATGGACGAAGTTGCCGTTATGAAGGTGACTGCATGACCTGGCTGATTCCCGATTATGCAGTGTTTTACGGTGGTGAGCTTTGCGTGACCGGGAAAAAGGTGAAGATTGCCGACCAGGACAGTGCCGAAATGGCAAAATACGGGAAAGTAATAACCGAAAAGGCGGAAACACCCCCTGTGGTAGAACACCGGCGGGGCAGAAAGCCGAAAGTTTGATGAACGGCGGGTGACAATATGACAAGCTTTGAACGATTGCAAAAGCGTACAGGCGATGATGATTTAGAACTGCTGTCAGGTCTGCTTGACAGCGCGGAATCTGTCATACTGGCCCGCCGTTTTCCTTTTGGCGGCGGTGAGCTGGAAGAGCGATACCGCGATTTGCAGTTCCGCATTGCTCTGGCAATGTACAACAAACTTGGCGCGGAATACGAAACCAGCCACAGTGAAAGCGGAATCAGCCGCACATGGGGCAGTGAGGATGTTCCGCAGCAGTTGTTGGAAGAAATTGTTCCGATCGGAAAGGTTGGCAGCTGATGCGCGACCTGAAAGCCAATCAAAAGACGATATGGTATCAGAACAGCAGCGGATTTGCCGCCGTGAAAGATGAGTACGGCAACCGCACCGGCGAGGAACAGCCCATCATGGAACACGCTGAACAGCTGAAAATCAGCGTGAGCGGCGCTGTTGGCGCAATGGAAGCCGCCGCTTTTGGCGGGTTTACAGATTACAGCCGGACAGCCTGCACGGCAAACACAAACTGCCCTTTGCGGGAAGGAACGCTTATCTGGATTAACCGGGATTCTGACGAAAGCCCGAATTACGTTGTGACCAAAAAGGCAGATACCATAAACGGCGTATTATATGCGCTGAAAGAAATCGTGCCATGAAAATCAAGCTGGCGTTAAGCGAAAAAGGCATAGAGCAGGCAATAAAGGAATACGAAAACTGGCAAAAAACGCTGGAAACCCGCATTGAACAGTTTGTAAAAAGACTGTCAGAAATGGGGGCAGAAGTTGCCAAGATACGGTTTACTGCCGCCGTTTATGATGGTGACATGAGCGATATTGCGGTTCAAGTAGAACATGACGGCAAGAAAGCCACGATTTACGCCACCGGGCAGGCCGTTGGCTTTATTGAGTTTGGCACAGGCGTTGCATTTGCAGAGCATCCAAGCGGGCTGTATGCGCATGGCACATACGGCGATGGGAAAGGTTCAAACCCCAATGGATGGGTTTATGATGGCGTTCCCGGACCAACGGCACAGCCTGTGTATAACCGCAAGGGCGAGCAAAAGCCCGGCGTTTGGCGGACAAAGGGCAACCCGCCCGCATGTGCCATGTGGGAGAGCGAGGCCCAGATGGCTGCAAGTATAAAAACCGTGTGGGAGGAGGTAATGCGTTGACAGAGAATTTTCAGCCGCAGATTTTTGAATTCTTTGCACAAAAGCTAGAAGCAAAATTCCCCGGCGTTAAATTAAGCAGCGTAATTACCGACCAGCCGCCCAGTTTCCCGTGCGTTCAAATCGAACAGGATGATTTGCCGACAGACCATGACAACAGCGGCAGAATCAGATTTGTGAATGTGCGGCTCCGCGTGCGCGTTTACACAACGGGGAACACAAAAACAAGCCAGGCCCGGAAAATACAAATGTGCATTGACGAGATAGCCAACAGTTTGAATTTTACTCGGCAAAGTTACATTACAAGCGGATACCTGTATCAAAACAGTGCGTACCGAACGGAAACAACGTACCGTGCGCGAATGACCGAAGACGGGGTTTTGACCCGGACATGATAAGGAGTTGAAAACATGGCAAATGAACATGTAGCTATCAGTACCCAAGGCGTACAGCTGCTTCGCGGTGATTCCAAGACTACCCTGAAAGAGCTGTGCTGGATTCAGGAATATCCTGACCTGATCGAAGACCCGGATACCATTGACGTTACCACACTGATGCACACCATGCAGGCTAACATTCCTGCGTTGCCGAAATCCTCTGCGCGTGCCTTCCCGGCGTTTGTTGACACCGATGCGGGCAACCTGAAAGCAGTACAGGACACGGCGAATACACCGGCCTATTATGCGGTGCGCAGCCGTAATGGCTGGGGCTGGGTATGGCATGGTCAGCACAGTGTTTCTGTGCCCGGAAAAGGCGTTGATGATGCAATTCAGTTCAATATCGTCATTACCAACGATTCTGACCTTGAATTCACCGAAAGCATTACTGTTTCTACTTCTTGAGGAGGAAAACGCAAATGGACGCTATCAAACTGACTTTTGAAGGAAAAAGCTACGAGCTTACCTATACCCGCGAGACTGTCAAGCAGATGGAGAACACCGGCTTTGACATCCAGATGTTGGCACATCAGCCCACCGTTCAGGGCGATAAGATGTTTGCCGGAGCTTTTCTGGCAAAGTGCAAGGGCATCAAGCGCAAGGTGATTGACGACATCTGGAACCATATGGACATTGAAAGCAAGAATAATGTTCTTGCCGCACTGGCCGATATTTACGGCGATGCAATGAACAGCCTTGCAGATGATGGAAAAAAGGTGACTTGGGAGATTGCTTGACCAACGATCTCCCCGAAGGTCAAAAAACATGGGGCCAGGTTTTTGAAGAACTAGCCCCTTATTATTTATCAATCGGCATGAGCGCTGACGAGTATTGGAATGGTTATCCAAGACTTGCCAGAGAATACCGTGAAGCGCATAAAAAACAGCTTGAGGAATGGAATTATAAGGCGTGGATACAGGGCAAGTATATTGCCGATGCCATATCCGCCACGATCGGAAATGCGTTTATCCCGAAAGGGCGCAAACCGATGCAGTATCCGAAAGAGCCGTATGCGCTGACGGAAGAAGAACAGATTGCAAGAAAGATAAGGGATGCAGAAGAAGCGGAGAGACGTTTCTTTGAGAAATTCAATTTGATGGGTGGTGGAAGCAATGGCTGACGTACAGATTGATAAACTTACAATCGAGATTGAGGCCAATTCAGGAGCTGCCACAACTAATATCAAAAAGTTGGGAAAGGCGATAGAGTCTCTTTCTTCAACAGGTAGCTTAAAGACTGTTATTGACAGTTTGGAAAAACTGAATGAAAAGCTGTCCAATATGAGCAATTTAAGCTCCGCTGTATCGGGAATAAACAAAGTTTCTGATGCAATGAAAAAGGCAGCAGGCGTTTCCAATAATATGACTGCACAGACGGAATCGCTTGGATCTTCTTTGAAAAATCTGTTTTCACAGGCCAGCGTGGTAGCAATTATTCAAAAGACTAACAAACTTTTGGAAAGTGCCATAACCAACTACAGCGAGTACGCAGAAGATATTAACCTGTTTGCTGTGGCAATGGGCAATGCGGCTGACAGCGGCGGCAGATTTGCGCAAAAGATGGAAAACTTGCTTGGCATTGACAGCGGTGAAGCCATGCGCAATATGGCTGTTTTCCAGAACCTTACAACCAGCTTTGGCATGGCATCCGATAAAGCCTACATTCTTAGCCAGAACCTCACACAGCTTGGCTATGATATGGCTTCCTTCTTCAATCTGAGTACAGAAGATTCGTTCCAGAAATTGCAAGCTGCCATTTCCGGTGAGCTTGAACCTATCCGCCGGTTGGGCGTTGATATTTCCAACGCCAGATTGCAACAAGAATTGTACAATTTGGGAATCAATAAAAGCATTAACAGTTTGTCTCAGGCGGATAAGGCACAGCTACGCTATATTGCTATCATGAAGCAGACAACAAATGCGCAGACCGATATGGGCCGCACATTGAATTCGCCTGCAAACCAGATGCGCATTTTGAAAGCACAGGTTGACTTGCTCGGCAGAAGCCTGGGCGCGGTGCTCATCCCCGCAATCAATGCAATTCTTCCGCCCCTGATTGCTTTTATTCAGGTTGTCAGAATGGCAATCAGCGCGATTGCATCACTTTTTGGGCATACGATTCAGTGGGGCGATTTTCAGAGTTCCGGCGTAAGTGCTGCACAGGGCGTTAGCAGCGGGCTTGATGATGTCGGTGGGAGCGCAAGTTCTGCGGCAAAAGCTGTGCATGACCTGATCGGCGGATTCGATGAACTCAATAAAGCACCAGACCAGTCATCCGGCGGTGGTGGCGGTAGTGGCGGAGGTGGAAGCGGATTAGGTGACATTGACCTTCCGAGCTATGACATGTTCGCCAACCTTGCAAACAGCAAGGTTACGCAATGGGTTGAAAAGCTACAAAAGGCTTTTGAGAACATCAAAAAAGTGCTTGAACCGTTTATGCCACTTATAAAAGGTATTGGCGCTGCTATATTAACGGCTTTTGCCGTTGGAGCTGTCAGCAAATTCCTGAAAAAGTTCAAGGATTTTATTACTAAAGCCGCTGCGGGAAGCGCTGTCTTTGCAGCATTGAAAAAAGCTGCGGGAGTTTTTGTTTCATCGCTGGAGTATGGGGCCGGTTTTTTGAAGTCTTTTTCCTTGGGGCTTCAATCGTTCAGAAACGCACTCCCGGTATGGGCGAAAGTAGCTACTGCCGTTGCTGTGGCGGTCGGAACCTTTGTCACTGCTTATGATGCAATGAAAAAATTCGGGCAGGGGTCAATGGATTTGAAAACCGCCGCAACAAACTGTGTGGCTGCATTTGCCCTGTTTGGGACGATCGGCGGCATTGTGCTTGGCCCAGTTGGTGTAGTGATTGCAGCGGTGGGAACGGCAGCCGGTGCGTTTTTGGGATACAGGAGCGCAATGCAGGAAGCCGGGCAAGAAATGGCGAACGAAAGCCAGTTCTGCCAGACATTAAATTACATGATCGACCAGTCCACCGCAAGTATTCAGCGGGCAACGGAAAACCAGCAGGAGCTTAACGAAAAAATTCAAAGCTTTTCTGATGTCGGAACAAAGTATGCAGGCGTTCAAACCCTTGTCGATTCAATTTTCGATTTAAGCGAAAAGTCGAACAAATCCGCGTTTGAAGTGCAGCAGCTCCAGTCCCAGGTAGAATACCTTAATGGTATGGGCCTGGAAGGTTTGCAGCTGCACATGGACGAAACCGGAACAAAGGTGCTTGAAACTCGTGACGATGTAAACGCCCTTATCGAAAGCCTTGAAAAGGCCGCATACGCCGCAGCAGCGCAGGATTTGTTGGAAAGTGCATATAAGGCGCAGATTCAGGCGGAACAAGACCTTGCAGCCGCCAATGACCGCCTTGCTGCGAGCAAGGAAGCAGTCGATACAGCAACAACGGCACTTGGCAATTATCGTGACGGTCTTTCCACATGGGGTGAAATGCTGGCTGATTTGGGTCTCGATGCGCAATATAACGCTTTGTCCGATTCTTTGAGCAAAGCGAACGAAGCCTACGAAACCGCAACAAGTGACGTTCAGGCGCAGCAAGAAGCCCTTACAAATGCCAATTCTGCGATTGATACCTACACCCAAAAACTTGTGGATATCAAAAGCGGGAACTTTGATATGGCTGATTCTGTAACAAGCTCTACAAATCAGGTTGATACTTCTATGGCGCAGGTAAGAGATTCTGCAAATCAGACTGCCGGAACAGTAACAAGTGCCAACAGTAATATAGCAACGTCTGCTACAGATTCCGCTGCAACAATCAGTTCCAGCTATTCGGCTACGGCACAAAGCGTACAGGGTAGCACAGGCCAAATGAGTAGTGCAGCGGAAAACGCAAAAGAACGAATGACCCAAAGTGCAAACAATACAGCAAGCGCTTATGCGGCAAGTTTTGACAATATCAATTCTGGTGCAAGAAGAAATGCGGAAACGGTAAAAGATTCTGCAAGTAATGCCGCATCTGGCGTTGAAGATGCGGCAACCCGTTCCGGAAATGCACTGTCCGGCCTTCCAGAGAAGGCAAAACAATGGGGCAGCGATTTCGCTTCCTCTTTTGTAGATAGCTTTGTCGATACGTGGACAGTCCTTAAATCGGGATTTGAAGATGCGGCAAAATGGATTAGTGAACGGTTCCATTTTTCTGTTCCTGATAAAGGCCCTTTGGCTGATGCTGACACCTGGATGCCTGACATGATGAAACTGTTTGCATCCGGCATTGAACGGAACAAGAACAGCGTTATCCGCCAGGTTGCAGCGCTTAGTGCTTCTATGCAAAAGGAACTTACGGATGCACCTGTCAATGTCAGTGCAGAGGGCACAGTCGTTTCCAAACACGATGTCGAAGTATCCGGGAAGCAGTTTTCTTCTGGGCAGGCATACCGCACCGGAAATGGCTCCGCAGACGTTGTTGCAGCAATTCGTGCGCTTGGCACTATTATGGAGCGCAACAGCGATACCAAAGTTGTCATCAACGGCAGAGAGGTATTCCGCGCCGTTAAGGATGAAGCGCACCGAGAACAAATCAGAACGGGAAGCCCCGCTTTTTAAGAGGGAAATATGAGCTTCAATACCAAAGACACAAAAGGTTACTGGGCTGTCAACGGAACTGCGCTGTACAAGCCGCAGGGGTGTGAAATCACGCATGAAAACTATGTCGGCTCCAACAGCGGCCGCACAGAGGACGGCGTGATGCACATTGATTGGCTGCGCCGGGACTTGCGCAAAGTCACAATCAAATACAATGCCATGACAGGGAACGAAATGGACGAGCTTGTGGGGCTTGTTCAGGGCAAGGAATATACCGCAACATTCAGAGACAGGGGAAAGACATGCACGATGTCTGCTTATACAGGCGATTGCAAATATGAACTGTACAACGAAACCTTGTGTTCAAGTGAGGGCGGATTATACACCGATGTTTCCTTTGACATGGTAGAGATGTAAAGGAGGGAAGAATCAATGCTGAAAAACCTGATTGTTAAAAGCGATGGGACAGAGATTGATTCTTCCCTTATTTTGTCTTGCACATTGACGCAGACCTTGAATTCAGGCCAGGAATTCACGATTGGAAGCGCATGCACAGACGAAATAGAGGTCGAATACCTTGCGCAGGATGACAATCTTATTACAAAAGGCGATGTGCTTACGTTGTACTGGGTGAATGACAGCGGCACAAAAACAAAAGTCGGCATATATTATTGCGAAAAGCCAAATTATCAGGGGCTTATGCGGGAAATATCCGGCACAAGCGCGGTTTATAAAGTAGTCGCCTACGACACCATGTCCAAGCTGGATGCGGACTTCTCCGGCTGGCTGCATGCCAATCAGGCGCAGTTCCCCAAGACCATCTGGCAGCTGGTTCAGCTGGCCTGCCAGCGGGCAGGGGTCGCGCTTGCCAGCAGCAGCCTGCCCATCAATGGCAGCTACAGCGTGCAGGCGTTCTATGCGGATGATTTAACCTGCCGACAGATTATCTCCTGGGCGGCGGAAGCAGCAGGCTGCTACGCCCACATGAATGCAGACGGCAAGCTGCAATTCTTGACCTACGCCGATAAGCGCAGCACTGTCAAAATCACCCCGGACGGTGCCAGCAGCAGCACCGCCTATTATGCGGACAGCCTGAGCTACGAGGACTACACGGTCAAGGCCATTGAGAAAGTCCAGATCCGACAGTCGGACAGTGACGTGGGGGTTATCTACCCCGACAGCACCACTGCCACCAACACTTACGCAGTGCAGGGCAACCTGCTGCTGACAACCGGCACCGAAGCCAACCTGAAAAGCGTTGTCCAAAACCTGTACAACGTGCTGAAAAACGTGACCTACACCCCCTGCAAAGTATCGGTGCCCAGCAGCTCCGGTCTTGCCTGCGGGCAGATCGTGCACGTTAAGGACGCACGCGGGCGGGAGTTTGATACCTACCTGATGAGCGCCACAATCTCCTCCGGCAAAGCCAGCTTTGAGAGCGTGGGCAGCGCCAGCCGGGAAAGTTCCAGCGCCGTGAACAGCCAGAGCTACAAGAACCTGACCGGCAAAATGCTGGAGATCAAGACCAGCGTGGACGGCCTGGAAGTAAAGGCCAGCGACCTGACCGGCAAGTACACCGACCTGAAAGCAACGGTGGACGGGCTTTCCTCTGAGGTGAAAAAAGACACCAAAATCACCGGCGGCGGAAACCTGATCCTGGGCAGTGAGAGCTTCAAGAACGCCGAGCTGAAAGGCAACACGGTCAGCGGCAGTTCAGTCACGTACAACGATACCGGCAGCGCGACCGTGACAAACGCAAACTCCAATCGGTATTTTGTTTTCAACACCGTTGGCGCTCGCATTACCAAAGGAGTTACCCTGTGCCTGTCCGTTATGTACAAGCCAATTTCCGGCACCGACGGGTTGTGCCTGAGCCTTACGTATGACGCCGACAACGGAACTTCTTACTATACCAGCATAACAACCGAAAACCAGATTGAAATTAAGCAGACAGACGGCTGGGTGCTGCGGTATGGCACCTGGACACCCAGCAGCACCGGTATTCTGAAAACGGTCGAGCTTGGCTGCGGCAGCATAAAGGCGGGGGTTGGCGGCAGCTACACCAACAAGTTTTCGCTGCTTCACCCCATGCTGCAATACGGCAACGCACCGACCGCCTGGAATGCCAGCAGCGGGGACTACATAACAGAGAAAAGCGCCAAAAGCCTGATCTCCCAATCGGCGAATGAAATCAAAACGGAAGTCCGCAGCCTGAAAGAAACCACCACAACCATTTCCAACGACCTGGACAGCACAAAGCGGGAATTCAAAACCGTTAAAGAATCAGTATCCGCCATTGACCAGAAAGCCGACAGCATTACCCAGACGGTAACGCAGCGGATCACCGGCGGCAACAATATTATCGCGGGCACCGACGACTGGAACAATGCGACCCTGGATGCAGGCGGCAATGACCTGAGCAAAAAAGGAACCTACACGATCAGCGGCGAATCCGTCCGAGTGACCAACAAGGCGCAGAACACCCGCTTCCACTTTGGTGCGGACAAAACGCTGGTGATTGCCAAGGGCATGACCTATTGTGCATCGGTACTGTACAAGCTCAACTCCGGCACGGACAGCCTGTTTTTGCAGTTTGAGACTAAGAGCAGCAGCGGCGCAAAAAGTTATTACGGCTCCGCGTTCAAGCAAAATCAGCAGGATATTGCACTGGATAACGGCTGGAAACTGCGCTGGGCGGCGTTCACGGCGACCGCGGACGGCTATGCAGACGGTCTGTTTGTAAGCACCGCGAACGATAACGCCACCGTTACCAACGATCTGACCATCATGCACCCCATGGTGCAGATGGGCAACGCCCCCACTGCCTGGACGGCCAGCACCGGCGACTATCTGACCGCCAACGAAACCAAAACCGAGATCAAGCAGACGGTGAACGAAATTAAGCTGACGGCCAGCACAAGCGGAACCAGCAGCACCATCAAGCTGACGGCAGGCGGAACAGAGATCACCAGCGCACAGATCAACCTATCCGGCGTGGTGACATTTTCGGATTTGAGTACCTGGAACCAGGATAAGACAATCATCAACGGCGGAAACATTACCACCGGGCAGCTGCATAACCTCAACTACACCACCGTGTACGACCTGGACAACGCGTGGATACGTATGGGCACCGAGGCCGGTGAGCGTGTATTTTTAGATAACCGCCACATTGCATGGTACGCCACCATCAACACGGGGTCAATCGGATTAACCGGCGTGCTGTACTCAGAGGCTGGCAGCAGCTACATCGGCGCGTGCAGCAAGTACGCCAAGTACGGCTGGGTCAACGGAATCGACCCCACATCTTACGTTGGGATGCAGATCACCTACAACCGCAGCGATGACAGCGATGCCGATTTTAATACAACGCGGGTGGGTGTTTCCGGCAAGCTCAACGTGCACAACCTGGATGTTTGGGGGGAGAAATCCCGCGTGGTAAATACCAGCTTCGGCGCGCTGAAAATGGCCGCGTTTGAAACGCCGCTGCCGACCTTTGCTGATTGGGGCAAGGGCCAGTGCGGCCCCGAAGGATGGTGCCTGATTGCCCTTGACCCGCGCTATGCGGAGACCATCGCTCAGTACGGGCAGCCCGCCTGGCTGCTGACGGATTGCGATGGAACCGGCCACCTGTGGGCCGAAAACTGCGGCCAGTATGCCATTATACACGGCGCACCGAGGCAGCAATTTGCATGGCTCTGCATGGCCGCCCAGCGCGGCTATGAGGGCAGCTATGCCGACCGCAGTGACAGCAGCTACCCTGCCGGTGATCCGGCAGGCATTGAGCTGGCCGCCAGCACCGCCGCCCGCGCCCAGGATGAAAGCACCACCGCCGCAGATGACCTGTTGGCTATGGAGACAGGCGTGAACGAAACCGCAGACATTCTATTGGATGAATCGGAGGGATTAACATGAAGAAATTATCCGGCGTGGCAATCGTAACGACCGCTGAGGGCGAACGCGTGAGCTACACATACACCGAATTGGACAGTGATGGCAACATCACTAGCCAGAACAACAGGGCCTCCTTCGTGGCTCTGGATGAGGAGCTTCTTGCCGCTATCAAAACCTTAAAAGACGCTGTAAATGCGCGGCTGTGACACATAAGGGGGTGCAGACCATGACCGATACCAAACGCATAAAAGAATGCAGACGCAGGATTATCGCCGCCCTGAATGATGCCCAGATCCCGTATGCGGTATCTGAGCTGATTTTAGAGAACGTGCTGTCTGCTGTGCGTGAAAACATGGCAGCGGAGGAAATGGCAGCGGCGAACCAGCCGAACCAGGAGAAAAACGAATGAAACAGGGAACGCAATTTGTGCTGCCTGTGGAAATCGGGATGGATCTGGATGATGTGATCCGGATAGAATTTGTGTTTAAGCAAAGAAGTTGTAAGGGCTTCCCGGCCATTAAATCCAACGTCTGGCCGGATGACTGCACCCGGCAAGCGGGGCAGAACATCATCCTTATCCCCTGGACGCAGGCGGAGACATACAAATTCCTGGGCGGAGAGACGCTGTACATGGACACCCGCATCACGTTGCGGGACAGCACTGACCAGCCGCAGACGGAGATTCTGGCGCTCAAAATGAGCCCGACCTTATTCCAGGAGGTTGATGATGCATGATCCAGGTGCGAGTGGCCCAACAGAGCGCCGTATCAGTGCGCATTGCCGGGGCGGGTGGACGTGACCGGCACCACAGTGGTGGGTGCGCCGGAGTATGCAGGGCCATATGACATCACGCCGTTGTTCTCGACGCAGATCCTGCCCACCGCAAAGCGGCTAATGCAACAGGACGTAACAATCCGCAAGATACCGCAATACGAGGTATCCAACGATTACGGTACAACATTGATTTTAGGAGATGAGTATTATGGCGAATAAATATATTAACAAAGTGATTGTCGGCAAAGAGACCAAACTGGACTTGACAGCCGATACGGTAACACCGGACAAGCTGGCTGAAGGTATCACCGCTCATGATAAGTCCGGTGCCCCTATCGTCGGTACCAGCACCAAGGACGTGGATTCCAGCGATGCAACGGCCGCAGTTGCTGAGGTTCTGAAAGGTAAAACTTTCTACGCACGGGGCGCGAAGCTTACGGGTACGATGCCCAATAACGGGGCGGTATCCGGGAAAATCACTACCGTTAAGGGCAAATATACGATTCCTATGGGTTTTCACGATGGTAGCGGTACAGCTGAAATTGATCCCACCGAGCAGGCAAAACTCGTAGCGACAAATATTCGTGAAGGTATCACAGTTTTGGGCATTGTCGGTTCGATGAGTGGCAGCGAAGGCATGAAACCGCAGGCCAAGAGTGTCACGCCGTCTTTCGAGCAACAGACCATTTTACCCGACGATGACTATAATTGCTTGTCGCAGGTCACCGTGGCGGCGATCCCGGCCACATACGTTGATAATGCGGCTGGCGGGCAAACCCTAACGATCGGAGGCTGATATGGCGGTCAACAAGGTTGTTATCAATGATGAAGTTGTTCTCGACCTGACCGGTGATACGGTGCAGGCTGCCGACCTGCCGAAAGGGGTAATTGCCCACAGTGCCACAGGGGACAAAGTTACCGGAACCACAAATTATGCCGGTTCCAGTAACGCGGGCGGCTCCGCAACGAGCGCCGAAAAACTAAATAACAGCCTGACCATCAAACTGAATGGAACCAGTCAGGGCGCATGGGACGGCAGCAGCGCAAAAACCATTGACATAACGGCAGCCAGCGTTGGCGCGACAAACGTTACGCTCAGAAGGTGGTGACAGTTGCATGGGTGTGTATTTAGGCAGCAATGCCGTTGACATGCAGGGCGGCTTTGTGACCGGTGGTGCAAGCGGCGCTGTTTTGCAGAGTAAGACGGTTAGCCCCAGTGAGAGCGCACAGACGATCAAGGCAGACAATGGCTATGACGGTTTGAGCCAGGTTACAGTAAATGCAGTATCGAGAACTTATGTGGGAAGCGGCGTAACGAAAAAGAGTGCTGCGACTTATACGCCGGGAACGAGTGACCAGAACATTGCATCCGGCCAGTATTTGAATGGAACCCAGACGATTAAGGGCGACAACAATTTGACCGCCGGTAACATTAAAAGTGGTGTGAGCATTTTTGGAGTTTCTGGTACTTACACGGGCAGCAGCAGTGGTGGAAGCGGAAGTGTGAGTTTGCAAAGCAAAACTGTATCGCCAAGTGAAAGTACACAGACTGTAAAACCTGACAGCGGATACGGCGGATTGAGCCAGGTGACCGTGAATGCTATTTCGACTACATATGTTGGCAGTGGTGTGACTAAGAAAGCTGCTGCGACTTATACACCATCGACCAGTAACCAGACGATTGCTGCAAGCCAGTATTTGAACGGTGCGCAGACCATTAAAGGTGATGCAAACCTTGTGGCTGGCAACATCAAGAGCGGCGTAAGCATTTTTGGTGTGACAGGCACTTATGCTGGGAGCAGTAGTGGCAGCAGTAGCGGAAGCAATAATGTGGAAGCGTATCATGTAACATCGACTTCGCCCAGTGTTAGCTTTAAGACCAGCAGCGGAACAATCAAGATTTGGGGCTACGGCACAATGACCAGCCAAAGCAGCTGGGGCGGGCAGACTACGAGCCTGATCGCGTTTGCGGGGGACAAGTACTACAAGAGCGCCATGTACGGCGGCCCAAGCAGCACCGGTCTGAACCTAAGCATCAGCGGCGGAAAACTGACTGGGCTGCCGAGTGGACTGACGGCGATCAGCGCGATTGTAACGAGAGGTATATGATTATGGCAACTGATACAAAGCTGGACAGCCTGGTGATCAACTACCTGTCGCAAGCCCAGTATGATAATGCTAAGAGTGAAGGAACGCTGAACAGCAACCAGATCTATATGACACCGGCCTCCTCCGGTACCTATACGCTGCCTGCCGCTACCAGTTCAACCCTGGGTGGTGTGAAGATTGGCAGCAATATTACGGTGAGCAGCGGTACGATCAGCATTAGTAAGACCAATGTGACCACAGCGCTGGGATATACACCACCGACTACAGATACGAAATATACACTGCCGAATGCTACCAGTTCAACCCTTGGCGGTGTAAAAATCGGGAGTAACATTACGGTGAATTCCGGCACGATTAGTTTGACAAAGGCGAACGTGACAAGCGCTTTGGGATACACACCGCCGACAACGGATACTAAGTATACACTGCCGACAGGTAATGCTTCGACTTTGGGCGGTGTGAAATTGAGTGATTCGACCAGTTCAACGAGTTCGACCAGTGGTGGGATTGCGGCAACACCGGCGGCGGTAAAGGCGGCCATCGCGGAAGCAAAACTTGCGGCCTGGCCGATTGGCAGCATTTACATGAGCGTAAGCAGTACAAGCCCGGCGACTTTGTTTGGCGGTACCTGGGAAAGAATTTCTGAACGCTTTTTGCTTGGCGCTTCTAGTAGTTATCCCGCAGGTGGTACTGGGGGTGAATTCGCCCATAAACTTACACAAAGCGAGCTACCGAATTATTCGTTGTCTGTGACGAACGGAAGCAACGTAATACGCTCCAAAACCGGAAGCACTGCGGATGCGTATGTTCAAACGCAATCAAGCGGCTGGGGTATTCCGAACTGGGAATCCAAAACCGTAACAGTCGCCTCCGGCGGTTCTGGGGAAGCCCACAATAACATGCCGCCCTATTTGGCGGTTCATATGTGGAAGAGGACAAAATAAGGAGGATAAAGATGCGGCTGAAAAACGAAGACGTCCTGCTCCGCTGGCCCCTGGCCCAGCACATTATCACCGCAGGCTGGCTCTACAATGACGGTAGCCTGCACCGGGCGCTGGATTTCCGCGCGGCGGTGGGCACGCCGGTGTACGCTGCGGAGGGTGGCACGGTGGAGACGGCCTACCGCTGGAACGGCAAGCGCACCCAGGGCGACACCAACAGTTACGGCAACATGGTCAAGCTGCGGCATGCCATGTATAAGTACGGCACCCTCGAAACTCTGTATGCCCATCTGAGCAAGCTCTGCGTGACCCAGGGCCAACAGGTGCAAGAGGGTCAGCTGATCGGCTACAGCGGCGATACCGGCAACTGTTACGGCGCACACCTGCATTTTGAGGTGCGGTGGAAAGGCAACCGCACCAACCCGCTGAACTGGCTGGACAACGATTTTAACACGGCCAGCAGTGCGGTCAAGCTGGGCAGTTACAGCAGCGTACAACACGCAAAGGAAGTGGAATGTATGTATTACGCAATCGACGTAAGTAAGCATCAGGGCAAATTTGACTGGCAGGCGACCCATAACAAGGGCATCCGCCACGCCATGCTGCGTGCCGGGTATGGCCGTTACAGCAGCCAGGTTGACCCGCAGTTTGAGCGCAACGCGGCTGAGTGTGCCCGGCTGGGCATCCAGTACGGCGTGTACTGGTACAGCTACGCCAGTACCCCGGCGGAAGCCCGCCAGGAGGCCCGCTGCTGCCTGGCCGCGATCAAGGGCAAGCACCTGTGCCTGCCGGTGGCGTATGACATCGAGTATGAGCCGTGCATCCTGCGCCTGACCAACGCCCAGCGCACGGCACTGGTGGAGGCGTTTCTGGGCGAGGTCGAGGCGGCTGGATATTACGGCATCCTGTACGCCAGCTGCGATTTTATCCGCAACCGGCTAGATTGCGCCAAGCTGGGGAAATATGATATCTGGGTAGCCCAGTACAGCAGCACATGCACCTGCCCGCTGCCGTATGGCATCTGGCAGTATTCCAGTCGCAACGCGCTGGGCATCCCCGGCTACGGCACCAGCCTGGACTGCAACCGGGTCTACAAGGACTATGAGCAGCTGATGATCCAGGCGGGCCTGCAGGGCCACACCGCGCCCACCCCGGAGGATACCACTCCCAACAAGCTGGACAAGCAACGGATTACCATTGGCCGTATCTCCAGCGGCGACCGCGCAACCATTCGCGCCCTGTGTGAGGGGCTGGGGCTGATCGCGGCTGGCCTGTACCGCGAAACCTGTGCAGATGGCAACCAGTGGATGCTGGACGTTGGGCCGGTATCCAGCGGCGACGCATGGTACATCATGCGCAAGTGTGCAGAGCTGCAGCTGATTGATGCAGGGCTGTACAAGGCCGAGTATGTGGAGGGGTGATGCAGTGAAAAAACTTTTTATTTCTCAGCCGATGCGCGGCAAAACGAACGAAGAAATTATCAAGGAACGCAAGGTTTTGATTGCTGATGTGTACATGAAAACACACGAAAATTTAGCAGTCATTGATTCATTTTTTGAGAACGCCCCGACTGACGCAACGCCGCTGTGGTATCTGGGCGAAAGCCTTAAGCTGCTGGGCACCGCTGATTTTGCAGTGTTCGCCCCTGGCTGGCAGAACTATCGCGGGTGCCGCATTGAACATGACGCGGCTGTCCAGTACGGAATTCCTATTGTGGAGGCATGAGCATGGATGCTATCATCGTTGCCCTGATTACCGGGGGATGCTCCGTTGTTGGCGTGATTATTACAACTCTGACAACATCCCGCCGTACCGAACAGCGCATGTCTACCGCGCAGGCCGTGACCGATACCAAAATCGAAGAGCTGACCCGCGAAGTCCGCGCTCACAATAACTTTGCCCAGCGCGTGCCGGTACTGGAAGAACAGATCAAGGTTGCAAACCATCGGATTGCAGACCTTGAAGAAGCAATCAAAAGCGCCTGAAAAATAAAACACATCCCACAATAACTCGTTTTTGGATGTGAATAGCAATTTTTACCAGAATTTGATAAGGAGAAAGCAAAATGGATATTTCTTTTCTGTCCGAATACATGATTCCCGTGATTGTTGGCATCTGCCTGTGCGTGGGCTGGATTGTCAAGCAGTGGATTAAGGATGTGGACAACCGCTATATCCCCACGATTTGCGCGGCGCTTGGCGTTGCGCTGGCTTGCTGGATGAACTGGCCCGACATTACTGCGGCTGTGATCCTGTCCGGCCTTGCAAGCGGGCTGGCATCCACTGGCCTGCACCAGGCTTTCAAGCAGATTCTTGAGGGCTTTGGCAATGGGAAGTAAGTTTGATTTCCGAATGAGCCGCAGCGACTATGATGACCTTTGTTTTGACCTGACCGATGACGAACACGCCGTGTTGGATTTGCGGCGGCGCGGGATGCACAATGCCGACATTGCGGCAGAGCTGTATTGCAGCGAAAGGACGGTTAATCGGAGGGTTAAAGCGATAAAAAGTAAATTAGGTTAGAAAAAAGCCTCTTGCAATAGTCTAAATTGCAAGAGGCTTTTTTATTTTTGCTTGTCTTTTTGCGCATTGTACCACGTTAAAAACTCACCAAAGAGGCGCTGCTCTGCCTCTTTGCGGGCAGCAATGGCTTTGTTTTTGTCGGCGCCGCAATACAGGTGGTACCGCTCCCCCTTAAAATAGATGTATGCGACATATTTTCCGTCTTTTCTGCACGACACACCGCGCACGCCTGTGGTGTTGTTCCGTTGGGCTTTGCTTGATGATATTCGGCTAACGTTGGTGCCGTCAACCTGCCCGAGCTTATCGGCAATGGGTTTGGTGGTCAGGTTGCGGTTTTTTATGCACCCGCAGCTGATCTGCTTGGAGTGGGCGATGGTACGGCTCGGCAGCTCCACGATTTTACCGCAGTTAAGGCAGCGGCAGCGGAAAACCCGGTTGCCGTCTTGCCTCTTCGCAGTCGGCTCGATAACGTACAGATAGCCAAATGTTTGCCCGGATAAATCCTTAAACGGCGGCATGACTTAGCCCTCAAGGTAGGCACGTAGCGCAGCGCGTACAACTTCGCTGCGGTTGCCACCGCCCGCAGTGACACGGGCGTCCAGCTTGTCCAGCAGCTCCTGCGGCAGCAGGACGTTGAGGCGGGCATCCTCTACCACCTCGCCAAATGCTGCCTCGTAAGCGGCGCCGTCAAGGTACTGCTCTGCCCACTCGCGGGCGACGTCCTCGGTGATGGGGGTGATCTCCTCGCCCCAGCCCCAGTTGCCGTCCTGTTTGGGGAAACCGTTGCCGTAGTTGTGTATAAAATACTTGCCCGCCTTGGTGCGGTATAAATCTTGTCCGCGATAGTAGATGTCATTGGGTAAGTAATTGTTTTCGTGGACACCGAGCCGCTGGGCGGTTTCGGTGTTGTAGCGGCTGCCGTTGATGATCTTTTTCATGGTGTGGCTCCTTTTTTATATTACAGCCGCTTTGCATCAAACAGCTGAGAAACGGATACGATCTCAAAGGGGATTTCCTCACGCTTGCCGGAGCTGGTCGGTGCGGTGATGGTCAACGCCTGCAGCGCCTCGTCAATGGCTTGATTATAGTCGCCTGTCACGCGGATGGCGGGGACGAAGGCAAAGACCAGATTGATGTTGCCGTCGGTGGCTTTGTAGTCGGAGCGGATTCCGCCCGGCACAGCGTGGATGAAGTCGGGCAGGGAAACCGTCACGGCTTTGCGGTGCGGCACGCCTTTGGGTTCGTCGCCTTCGTAGTTCCATCCCTCCGGCAAGCGAAAGTTGCTGTAGGTGTCGTTCTGCACGGCGGTGAAATAGGCGTTTTCGGCGGGGGTGTAATTGCCGGTGCGGTGGGATGCCAAAGCCATGGTGATGATAATCTCGGTAGTCATAATGTTTTCTCCTTTGTTGTGCGGGGTGTTTCGTATCTCCTATGTTGTACTTATTATAGCACATATAATATTTAATGTCAATGATTATTTGCAAAAAATATTATTTTATGTCAATAGGAAACTTTGGAATGAAAACTTGGCGTAAAACTGTCGCGTTCGTGTCGCACGTTTTTACGTCTATTTTTTTATAATTAAGCTAGAGGAAACAAAAGAATGGCTTACAAAAATGTCAATCTTAACCCGGCTGGAAGGCGCACAGAAGATTGCGCTGTAAGAGCTTTGGCGGCGGCGATGAGCAAGCCCTGGAAAGAGATTTATACAGATTTATGTGTACAGGGAAGTTTGCTTTGCGATATGCCATGTGCCAATCGCGTATGGAAAACGTACCTGATTGGCAACGGATGGGGGAGACATCGAATCTCCAGAGTATCGGAAATGCAATGCACGGTTAAGGGTTTTGCAGATAGCAACCAAAGCGGAACGTTTTTGCTGGAAATGCCAACGCATGTTGTTTGTGTGCAAAACGGGGATTGGATAGACACATGGGACTGTGGCAATGAAGTCCCCAAAGCCTATTGGGAGGAAAACAATGAACATGCCGTACTATAACCCATATCCACAGTATTATGGTCAACCTGTGCCAGACCAGTTGGCGCAGCTACGACAGGGTGGGTTTCAGCCGCAACCACAGCAAATACCGCCCCAGCAGGCACCGCAATCTTGCGAAGTGGTTTGGGTATCTGGTGAGGGTGAAGCAAACGGCTATATGGTTGCTCCGGGCAGCAAAGTCATCTTGATGGATAGAGACATGCAAACATTCTATGTGAAATGCCGCGATGTAAACAATATGCCCTATCCAATGGAAGTTTACGACTACCACAAGAGGGAAGCGGCACCGGCGGCAAAGCCACAAACCGAAAATTTTGTTACGCGAGCAGAATTTGACGCACTCGCAGCCGCTTTTGGTGATTTTAAAAGCCAAATGCAAGCAAAGCCGCAAAAGGCAGTAAAGGAGGCAGCAAATGCCAAACCCGCTGTACAGCAAACTTAACGGAAACCAGCAAGGCAACATGATGCAGCAGTTCCAACGATTTATGAATCAAATGCAAGGGAAAAACCCGAATAAAATGATAGAACAGATTGTTGCTTCCGGCCAGTTAAGCCAACAGCAGTTAAATTCTATCCAGCAGCAAGCAAAAAATATGGAACAGCAGTTTTCTGCTATGCGTTCTATGTTTGGCTTTTGAATAAATGCGGCCGCATTTAGAATAAAAATTTTGAAAAGGAGATAACCAATGGCAGTTTATAACGATATGACTCCTGCCGATATTGCCGCTGTTACCGGAAACAATAACCACAACAATGGCATGTGGGGCGGCGATTGGGCGGCATGGATCGTGCTGTTCCTAATCTTCGGTATGTTCGGTTGGGGTGGCATGGGCTTTGGCGGATTCGGTGGCTTTGGCGGCGGAATGCGCGGCGCTAATTCCCCCGGTTTCCAGGGCTATGCAACCCGTGCCGATATCAATGAGGGCTTTGCCCTTAATGGTATTGACAACGGCATTCGCTCTATCCAGAATGGCATTTGCGACAGCACTTATGCCATTAACACCGGCATGCTGAACGGGTTTAATAACCTGAACAACAGCATTCAGCAGGGCTTTAACGCAACCAATGTTGCACTGCTTCAGGGCCAGAATGCACTTGGTACCCAGCTTGCGGATTGTTGCTGCAAGACACAGAGCGGCATCCAGGGCGTGAATTACACGATTGCTACCCAGGAGTGTGATACACGCAACCAGATGCAGCAGGGATTCAACGCAATGCAGAACACGATGAACTTTAATACTCGTGACATTGTGGAGAACCAGAACACCAACACCCGCGCAATTCTGGATTACCTGTGCAAGGACAAGATTGAAACCTTGCAGAGCGAAAACCAGGCGCTGCGCTTGGCTGCATCTCAGTCCGATCAGAACTCCGTGCTTCGTGCGGCAATCGATGCAAGTACCGCTGAAATTCTGCGCCGTGCTGCACCGCTTCCGGTGCCTGCTTACGCGGTTGCAAACCCGTATACTGGCAATTATGGTTACGGGTGCTGCGGTTACGCCAACAGCTGTGCAGCCTAATTAAAATATGGCAACTTGTGAGGGTTTCTTACATGTTCAGCCCTGAGCTGATTTTGCAAAAAAGGCGGCGGGGCAATAGTCCCGCCGTTTATTCTTAGAAGAAAGGATTGTTTTTATGGCAGAGTACACTTCGGCAGCTGTTCAGACTGTGGCAGCTGGACAAAATGTTTTGCTTACAGAAACAGCAGTAGCTGGTAAACCTTGTATTGTTCACCGTGCCGGGTCTGGTATTGTAACGCTGCGCGGTTTGACAAACCAGTGCAAGGCACGATTCAAAATTTCGTTTGGGGCGAATATCGCAATTCCAACTGGAGGAACAGTTGAAGCGATTTCAGCTTCTCTTGCAATCAATGGTGAGCCGCTGAATAGCGCCACAGCAACCGTGACACCTGCGGCAGTTGAGAATTTCTTCAATATTTACATTGCTGCATTTGTCGAGGTTCCTCGTGGATGCTGCGTAACAATAGCGGCGGAAAATAGCAGTACGCAGGCAATTTCCATATCCAACAGCAATCTGATTGTTGAACGCGAAAGTTAAGAAAGGGGAAAATAACAATGAGCATGAAAGCAATAAATGACATCCGGGAAATGCTTTGTGATGAACTGGATGAAGTTTCCCGTCACGGCACTTTGAATGTTCGTGATCTTGACGTGGTTTACAAGGTCACACAAAGCATTGCCAACCTTGATGACATCATGGAAGAAGAAGGTTACAGCCATGATGGCGGTTGGGAAGCAAAAATGCGCGGGAGTTATGGCAACGATATGCGCCGTGACCGCCGTTATGCGGATGACATGCGCCGCAGGATGGACACAGACCAGGATGACCGCGAATATAAACGCCGCTATGCGGAGGATATGCGCTGAACAGGGGGTGTAATGCTTGAAAGAGCTTACATACAAGGACTTTGAGGACTATGAACAGCGCTTGATGGAAGAAGCCTATTATTGCATGGGTGATGCAATATCCTCCAAAAGCCTGACAGAATTTGAAAGCATTGTGCGCTGTTACGCTGCCATGAATGACTTTGCAAGAATGCTTCGCATCGCAAAAGATTCCGGCGACTTGAAACAATGGGTGCATAACATGGAAAACGCTGATGGCTCCACCGGCGAACACTGGACGATAGAACAGACCTCTACTTACATGGCCCCGCGTGGGATGGATTGCACAAAAGAGGAATTCTATGCGGCCATGAATATGATGTTCAGTGACTACTATCCGGCAGCTAAAAAGCACAACGTGAACATGGCTGAATTCTATGCAGACTTGGCAGCAGCATTCATCAATGACAAAGATGCTTCCAAAAACAAAGTGGAAAAATATTACGAGTGTGTTGTAGAATGAGTGAATTTTTGGAAACCATGAAAAGTGCAGATTCCGGCCATGCTTGGCGCGTGCTAGATGAATTTATGGAAGCACTAAAGGAAGCAAAACCGGAAACGTATGCAGGATTGATGCACGATTTGAAAAGAACTAAATAAAAGTTTTGTCCATTATTATAGGGTGAGATTTGCAATACCAAATATAGGGCTGCAAAGTTTTCCGTCAAATTGCACAGGTGCAATTTTGGTGCACATGCAGTATTTTATACGATGATACGTTAATGTAATAGAGTTCGACTCTCGCCACTCGGACCAAACAGTGAGTTGAGTTTTTCAACGCGGAACCGCTAAGTTTGAAAGAACTTGGCGGTTTTATTTTTTTGCTTTTTTGCGGTGAAAATAGGGCCAGTTCTAACCGATTTTATCCAGCAGGCAAAGGTCGCTGCATATTTGCTGCAATGCCTTGCTTTCTTTTGGTATCCAAATGTCCGTAAATATTCGCCGTCATCTTTATATCAGGATGCCCTAACCATTCCTGCACGTCCTTCAAGCCAAAGGATTGGGACAGTATTGAAACTCATGTGTAACTTCAAAACTTTCGATAAAGTGTGAAAAGTCGGGAGCTTGGAACGCTGCGGATATTTAACTGTTTGGAGCATCCACAAAAAACGGACAAACATATGCCGTGTGCCGATAAGACAGTAATTTGAGAAAACTACAAAATCGGCATCTGCCAAGCAGGATTGGACAACAAAACAGGCGGCACTCAACGTCGGTTGGGTGCTGCCTGTTTTTGTACATCTAAGGGTTGCGAATCACCTGTTTTTTGCGCTGAAAAGCAAGGATAGCGAAAAGGGTGAAATAGTTATCGCCTCTGTGCGGTTCTTTTGTGAAACAGCGAATCGCTGCATAGCGGATACCGTTCGCTGGGGAGTGCGTATACTTGCGGCTGTGCAAAATACCCCGCAAAACTGTAAAGTTGATAGGTGG
>OHFH01000079.1_pt1 | contig 42960 bp, 47 predicted proteins | sample 1567401 | NCBI WGS metagenome assembly OHFH01 (sample SAMEA3879542, study PRJEB24766) | human gut metagenome | biome: human-associated habitat; feature: feces | place: USA | collected 1985/1987
GGCGTGTTCGGGACTTTCACCCGTTAGAGCGCGCCCATGGCGCGCAAACTAAAAACTGCCAGCAGATAAATTTCTACTGGCAGGAAAAATTTATATTTTTTCAATTGTCTACTTGACGGGGAGCGGTTCATTTCCCGACAGCCCCTTGCAAGTTAAGCTTTGTTATTTTTTTTGATGAAGGCTTTTTCATTTGCTGATGCTGGAAGGTTTGGAGTTGTTCCCTTTGGAACCAGACGAACCTCAATTGCCTCGAGACGTTTTGCGTATCCTTCTGTTCCTGAAGATTCTCCATTCTTAGCCCATGCAAGCCATCCATAATCCTGAGCATGAACTCTGTAGTATACATCATAGTTCTTTGCTACATCACCAGACAGTTTGATCTGAATTGCTTCCAGACGTTTACACTGTCCAGTTGTTCCGGATAATGATCCGTTAGATGCCCAATTCTTCTCCCATCCAATATCCTGAACGTGAGATCTGTACTGGATTGAGCTGTTCACTGAAGACGGGAGTTTCATACGGATAGATTCCATACGTTTGCACTCGCCTTCTGTACCTGCCATAGCACCGTCATATACATATGCCTGTGTACCATAGTCCTGTACATGTGTCTGGTATCCGACCAGTCTTGCTTTCATAGCTTCTTTGATAGTACCAACAAGTTCTGGTGCTTTGTCCCCTTTGGTAACCAGCTGAATCCTGATTGCTTCAAGACGGTATCCGTAACCAGCTGTTCCTGCTTCTTCGCCATTCTTAGCCCATCCGAGCCATCCGAAGTTCTCGGCATGTACGCTGTAGTATACGTCATAATTCTCTGCAACTTCACCAGTCAGTCTGATCTGGATTGCTTCCAGACGTTTACACTGTCCTTCTGTACCGGATACTGCTCCGTTTTTACTCCAGTTCTTTTCCCAACCGATGTCCTGAATATGTGTACGATATTCGATAGATCCAGAAACACCACCTGGTAACTTGATCTGGATTGCTTCCAGACGTTTACACTGTCCTTCTGTACCAGACGTTTGTCCGTCTTTCTTCCAGTCTTCTTCCCAGCCATAATCCTGACCGTGAACTATGTAAGATACGGACATTTTTGTACTCTTTGTAGCTGTAGCTGTAAATTCCTTACCAGTTTCATCTGTGTATTTAGCAGTTGCTTTGTAGATGATCTGACTGTTCTTGTCTTCTTTAACAACATCTGCAGTTACGTCTTGAGCATCTTTACAACGGCTGCATACGAATGTTGCAACAGCTGTATATTCTTTTTCTTTATCAGCTGTCCATTTCCATCCGTCTTTTTCTGAGACTTTGTAGTCATGACCGAGAGCTGCTACTTCTTCTGTCTTAGTATCTTTGTAATCTTTGCCTTCAAATGTAACTGTAGCTGTGTAAGTAATCTTACCTGCCTCTGTACATGTTGCGCCATCAGATTTCTCAGTTACTTTTGCATTAACTGTTTCTACATGTTTCTCATCATTTGCACATGTAAATGTTGCTGTTGCTGTGTAAGTGTTGTTCTCACCCTTTGTCCAGTTCCATACAGGAGCACCATACTTATGGCCAAGGGCTGCCAATTCAACTTCATATGTATCTGTTAATGTACCAATTTCTGTCTTACCTTCAGCATCCTTTACTGTTGCTGTTGCTGTATAGACATCTTTACCTTTTTCTGTACATGTTGCAGCTACAGATTTCTCTGTATCTTTAACTGCATCAGCAACTGTAATCTGCTCTGCTTTAGGTTCATCATCACATACAGAACACTTAACACCTGTTACAGATGCTGTATATCCAGTTACATTGCCGTTGTCATCTTTTACTGGTTCCCATGCCCATGTACCTGTGTACTGGTGCTGACCTGCGTCAGATGTCTTCTTATCAGATGCAGTATATCTGTAACCATCATCTGTCTTACCTGTTGCTTTGTAAGTAGATGTTACACCCTGATCACATGTACCAGTGTGACTAACAAGTTTAGCCGTTGCAGTTACTTTTTCTGAAAGAGCTTTCTCAATAGAATCTCTGTTAGCTTTGTTTGTTGCATTTTCATCTGATTCAAGGAGACAATCCAGTTTATTGATCTGATTTGCACAAGTTTCACATTTCAGATTCTGGAATGTAACGCTTGTGTGATCATCGCTCCACTCAGCATCTGTTGCTGTGTAAGCATGTCCTTCTGCTGCGTTCTTCTGAGCTTCATCCCAGATAGCTTTTCTTTTCTCGTATGTAGAATTAGCCTGTTCATATTTGGACTTAACAGGTTCTGTAATACAAGCACCGCACTCTGGGCAAACATAGTTGTCCGCTTCGTTCCAGTTACCGCTATCAGTCTTTGTATAGTATGTTTCATGGAACTTGATGTAATGATGTTCGTGTGCTGTATTCTCTGCTTCTACTCGTGTGCCCTCTTTGATCAGACCACAGTCAGAACAACGTTCTTCTGTAAATGCATTACGTCCGCAGTATGCAGGTTCAGAAACTGTTTCATAATTATGAGAAGTACCTGTCAGTGTCTTCATATCAACTGTATCAACGAAGTTAGCTGACCACATGAACTCGTCATTATCATTGCTCTGACTGCCCATGAACTGCTGATATTTCTTGTAGTTTGTATAAGTCGGATTGTAATCTGTCTCTTCGAATTCATAACCGTAGCTGGAATGGTCAAGCAGTTTGCTCTTACCTGAAATGAACGCGAAGTTTGTACCGATTGAAACAACCAGTTCGTCACCCTTCACAGTCAAACCTGCGATTGGATGATTTGTGACAGTGAAATCTGCACTCTTTTCATCTGTTGTTGTAAACGCCATACCGCCAAACAACTTTGTATTATCACGTTTTGCAGATACTGTGTTATATTCCTTCACAACGGCTACTGCACCGTCTGCAGGATTGTAGGAAACGATATCGTTGGATACGTTGAAGTAAATCTTACCATCTGTATACAGTGCTGCTGTCAGACCGATGGATGGGTAAATGCTCTGTTCATCCACAAACTGTGCATACAGTTTGGTCAGAAGATCATTCTTCTCCATCTTACCGTCTTTGTTCAGAACGCTTACAAATGTATCGTCATCATCGTCGTTTTTCTTGTCTGTGAAGTTGATTAGTGTTTCATAATCGCTGTCGCCATCGCCTGTATCCTTATTTGTCAGTTTATGACGAACAATCTTGTACTCTGCAGCCTTCTGGCTCTGATTCATGCTTGTGCTGCTTACTCTGTCAAACAGGTCTGTCGAATCATACATATAGTAAGCATAACCATCTGCATAGTAAACATTACTTGCTGCACGAGCCATCCATGCTTTTTCATATGTTGTATCTGTTGCTTCATTCTGATAAAGTGATCTTAAAACACTAAAGTTACCCTGATACAATTTTCTTGCATCTGTATCGCTGAACAGGAAGAAGACATGGTTCATATCACCATCTGTCTCGACACGGTCACGACTCATAACTTCTGTGTAGACATCTGTATAACAAGGGTCTACATAGTACCACTGACCATCCACCTTGACTGCATTCCAGTAATGGTCGGAACCGAAGTCTTCCTGTTCTTCGCCATACATTGTAACGTTGGACTGGAAGGAAATTCTTACAAGGTCAACTGTGTAGCCTGCATTGATATCCAGTGTCTTACCATCTGAACCATAGTACAGTTCTTTGGCTATCTTCCAGTTATCACATACTTCTGAAGTTGTACCATCATCTGCTGTAACAGTTTTCTTGCTGTCATAACCTTTACTTGGATCTTTAAGATAAATATCTTTATCCAGGCACTGCACAAGATATGAAAAAGCTCTGGAGTAACCCAGACATACAGATGTACCCATACCGAATGCACCAAACTGAGTACCTTCCCAATAGTTGATGACACCAGTTGTCATACCGGTTGCAGCCTGCTTCGCATAGATTGGAATCGCCTGCTTAAAGCTTGTTTCCTTCGTTCCATCACCGTCCATATCCAATGCCGGATCATCGCTATCTAACTGCTGCTGAGTAAGCTGCTCAACAGTCATCGTAACGCCTTCAGAAACCTCAACGCCTTTTTCTTCAGCATTTTTGATAAATTTATCTGCTTCCTGCTTCAATGGTTCTGCTGCGTCTGGAAGGTTTTCTTTCACAAATGCTTCCGGATCCTTCTCGATAGCTTCTTTATTAGCTTCTACATATGCATTCGCATCTTCCTCAGACTGTCCAGCCTTCACCAAAGTCTGAGCAATAGCGTTTTTATAAAATTTTACAAGCAACTCCTGCTTAATGCCTGCATAAATCTGATCATGGAAATTCTGTTTGATCTGTGGTTCGTAAACCTTATAGATCTCATCGTAAACTTCATCCTCATGCTTCTGCTTCTGAGGATCCTTTGCGATCATCGGCTTGTCATCATCTGATTTCTTACCGGAGTTCATGATGTAGGACATATCAAATGTATTGTTATGGGCCAGCCAGTCATTCAGAACAAGCAGCTTCTGTGCCTTTGTCTGTGCACCTGATGCTGTAACTGCAGCAAGAGCTTCATCTCTTGCATTTGTTACATCTGGACCATAATACTTAATACCTAACTTATCACCATATGTGAAAGTAAAGATCATACCTGTCAGGTCATCGTAGCTCACCTTGCCATCTCTGACATCCTGAACAGATTTGCCGTCTAAGGCAAGCATCTGACCAAGGATACCAAGACCATCTGTATCATCGTTGAAATCCAGAAAGAATGGATTCTGAACACCGAGTACATTAGCATTGGCTGACCACTGATTCAGATACTGCTGATACATACCAACAACTGTATTAATCTGGTCTTCTGTCAGCTTCTTGGTTTCAGCCTGTTCATCTGCTTCATACAGGTCTGCTGTGCTGATATTAGATTCATTGGATTCTGTGCCGGCTTCTCCGCCAACCATTTCGAGATTCCCCAATGCTTCACGCAGGCTCTGGATTGCAGGATCTTCTTCATCAATCTCCACGTCCTTTGTCAACTGTTCTGCAACAGCTGCATTGGCACCCTCGAACTGGATGACTGGTGTCTGTATTGTAATACCTGAAATAGTTACTTTATTTTCATCAGTATCTGTCTGGGCCACAGCATCATTATCTGTGTTTGAAGAATCAGTAGTTGCTTCTGTTGCATCATCTTCTGTCACAGAATCTTCTGTTGCTGGATCTTCTGCCTCATTTATATTGGTGTTATCCTGCACGGCTTCTGTAGGATTTTCCTGCACTGCTGGTGTTTCTTCAGGTGCAGTCTCTGCAAGAACTGTTGAAGGCACTACACTGAATACCATCATAGCAGAGAGGAATAAACTCAAAAGCATTTTACTTCTCTTTTTCATAATGTCTACACTTCCTTTCGTGTTTGTATTAGATAATTCATATTATGTTTTTTGTTTGCCCCCACCTCATTTCCATTGTATTTTATTTATACTCCACCCTCTATTATATGCTACTGTAATTCGTATTTTGCATATATTTTTGCATATAATATAGTAATTAGGTATTTACTTTAATATATCACTGCTAACTGTTTTGTTCAAGACATACTGACGTTTTTTAGCACAAAAACACATCGAAAAGTCTGGTTTTCAGGTTTCTGGCATGTATAAACGTAATAAAGAAATTCCCCCGTATCTTATGATTTGTTAAAATACGGGGAATCATCAAGTTTTTTCTTACTTATTTATATAGAATTTACATATTGATGCGACAGAGGAGTCTTTTTTAGTTCAGTTCCTCAAGAATTGCTGCTGTGAGTTCTTTTCTGTTTGTCTTGAAGTGGAAATACGGTCTTTCCTTGATTACGCGGATGTCTACCGGATATTCATATTCTTCCAGTGCATCTGCAAGACCTGCTTTTACTTCATCTAGACTCTTTGTTTCATCAAGGATTACAAAGAAATATGGAAGGAAATATCCTTCATGATCCTGATCTGGTACAAAGCAGAAGAATCCATCTTCTACACCAGCTACACGTACTGCTTTTGTCTCCATTCTCATCATGTAAAGTTCTCCGCCACCGAAACGCTTTGTTGTTCCACGTCCAAGAATGTATACAATTCCGTGTTCATTGATGTAAGCTTTATCTCCCGTATGTAACCAGCAGTTCCCATCTGGATGATTGATCAGTGTTCTTTCAGTAAGTTCATCACCTCTCCATCCCGCATAGTGGAGCATCATAGCAGGACCCGTCATACATAATTCTCCGATTTCTCCATAATTCAGTTCTTCCAGATCCTCTGAGAATACTGCCATAGTTGTTGCCGGCATTGGCATTCCAACGCATCCGTCTACCAGCGGGAACATCGGATTTGGAAGTGTAAAGTTTGAACATCCTTCACTCTGACCATATCCGGCACTTAAAGTTGCTTTAACATTATGCTTATGGAAGAATGCTTCTACTTCTTGTGTTTTCCTTTCGTTCATTGCTTCAGCTCCGGTTCCGATACTTCTTAGATGAGACATATCGTAATCTTCCGGAATTCTGTCACTCTTCATAAGCATTTCACAGAACATTGGAATCAGTGCCCAGAAGTTTGGCTTCTGCTCCATAAATGCGATATCAATATCTTCCAGCGGACAGAATGGATCAAGTACCATAATCAGTCCTGCTGACAATGGGAAGATTGCCATTGATACAGTTACTGCAATCAGTGCAGGTGGTAAGATTGGCAGCCACCATTTTTCCGGTACATCTGACGGCGGAATAAAGATGGACATCTGGAATGCAGTTGCTACTATATTAGAAGAAGAATGAATAACTAATTTAGAGATTCCTGTGGATCCGCTTGTATATGCGCCAAATACTGGTCTGTTCACATCTTCTTGTGCCATATAGTCTTCTGTATAATCTTTCCCAAGTGCCAGGAACTCGTCCCATGTAAGATCTCCTTCTGTTGTCTCTATCGCACCGGTATATCTGGATGCAATTTCTTTTTCAACATAGTCCGGGACAGATTTTCTATCTGCATAATCATATGGAGAAACCTTAATTACACGCTTCATTGGTGTCGTTGCACGGAACAGATCTTCATCTGACTTTGATGTATAATCCATGACAAATGCTGTCTCTGATTTTGATTTTCTGATTGCAAAACATAATTCTTCTGGAATGTCATCTCTGCAGATAATTGCAGCTCCGATTCTTTCTGCTGCGATCAGAAGGATAAAATGTGCCGGAACACTTTGCAGAAATACAGGAATTCTGTTTCCTTCACCAAATCCAAGTATCTTTAAAGATTTTGCTGCTTTATCAACTTCTCCCCAGAATTCTTTCCATGTAATTTTGTTTCCGTAATATTCAAATGCAATTTTATTTTCGTCTGGATTTTTTGCTCTTAAAAACGTTTCAACAGTTATTGTTGGCACTTCAACGTTGCGCAGTGCTTCTGGATAAAACTGTAACCATGGTTTATCAACGCTCGCTTTTCCAGTTAATGTTGCTCCTGTATTTTCCATAATTATTTACTTCCTTTTCCGATTATTTATTTGTTTTATAATGACGATTCGTATTCTATCATGGATATTTTTCCTTTTCAATAGAAGTGGTGAATTTGGCATATTGAATCAAACAAATCAACTAATTCATTTTTTTCAGGATTTCATTCAATAGGAAATTTTTTGTATAAATGTTCTTGTTTTCTTATTTTGTATGCAGTACACTAAAATTATAATAGAAGAGAGGGGCTTTTGATTATTATGAAAGAAAAAAACAGATTCAGTGTTCTGTTAGAGCATCTGACATCTATGGCCAATTTAAAAAATTATGTACTTGCCAAAGCTGTGCAGTATGATGAATCTTATATAAGCAAATGGATTAGTGGAAAATCACTTCCAACAGAAAAAAATCACGAAATTATTTTGCAGAATATCAGCCAGTGTATTGTTGAGGCTCTGACTGATGATAACCGGGACACTTTTTTAGAAGAATATCAAATTTCTGACGTTTCGAATCTTCAGAAAGCGATTTACGATCATCTCGAATCTGAATATACATATGTAAAAGAACTTCAGGTAACAACTGGTTCTAAAGTGGCTACTAAAATTTCATATTATCCGGAACTTACACTGGATCAGTTTATCTTTAAAATGAAACATCCATCACTCCGTAAAGTACAGTCGCTAAATATTTATGCTATGGTAGATATTCTGAATGTAGACACGAATTATCAGCTTTTAATTGCTGAATTTAACAGCATGCACAATGACAGAGGACTTGTGCTTCCAGGAGTTCATTTTTCTTTAATGATTGATTTGGAATCGTCTTCAGATAATCCGGTTTATACGGCTGGTTTCCTGATGAATTTGCTTTCAAATCTTTCGAATATTGATTTTAATCTTTATTGCGGAACACAGGCACAGAAAAAAATGGTTTTTGCGATTAAAGATATTTATTCGCTTTCAGGTATGTTAGTTGATCAGAACCATTGTCTTGCTGTTACAACAATTGAAGATTCGTCTCTTTCAACGGAACTTTATTACAAATTAAAATTACTTTGCAGCAAAGAAACATTGCTTATTCGACGGACATCTATTCCTGAAATGATTCGTACTTACGAATATGAGCATTCACTGTTTGCCCGGAATTCTTCTTGTCTGCTTGGACATTTTACAGAACATTTTCTTCCAACTGATTTACATAATGAGCTGCTTGATAAGTATGGCTCTTTTATAGGAAAGACATACAGACCTGTACTTCAAAAAATGCATTCTCTGGTATCGCAGATACTTGCTGTTACACCGATAAGAGCACTGATTTATGCTTCTGCATTTACAGATTTTACAGTTACTGGCGAATTGGATTTCTATGGTTATCGAATTCAGCTTTCGCCGGAACAGCGTCTTCATTTTTTTAAGCATATGAAACATCTGCATGAAATTTCAAATGCGCTTCAGATTAAGATTTTGCCGAATGGTTTGCTGTCTGATTACCAGCATATCCCAAGACCGACACTGTTTTTTGCAGATGAGTTTTCTTATTTGCGTTTTAGGAGAAATACACCGTATTACAATATCTGTATTCCGAACAAAATTAGTTTGAATCGAATTTTTTCGGCCTTTTACGATACCGTTTGGGAGTTTGAATCCTGTATTGCACCGGATGCATATCTTACTCATGCAATCCATTCTGTAGAAATTTTGCAATCAGATGCTTCAGGTGATGTGCACAATTAAGAGAAGTCAAGTGGGCTGTTGCAAAATAGATGAGTAATCATCTATGGAGCAATAGCTCCATTTTTATGTCCAAAAGCAGAAAACGGACTCCGAAGAGCCCGCAATCCATGGTATAATTAAGTATGACCAAATACATAAAATACCATAAAAATTATACCGAATTCGGCGAGCCTTATCAACTGGTTTTGCCATTAAATTTGGAAGGTCTGGTTCCTGATGATGATTCTGTCCGACTGCTGAGCCACGAATTGGAGGATTTAGATTACAGTTTACTGTATCAGGCGTACTCTACCAAAGGCAGAAATCCGGCAGTGGACCCAAAGACCATGTTCAAGATCCTGACCTATGCTTATTCCCAAAATATTTATTCTTGCAGAAAGATTGAAACCGCTTGTAAACGTGATATTAACTTTATGTAGCTGCTTGCTGGTCAGAAAGCACCGGATCACAGCACGATTGCAAGGTTCCGTACTGGATTTTTGGCAGACACCTGCGAAGCCCTGTTTTATCAGATGGTACGTCGCTTGGAACGAATGGGCGAACTATCAAAAGAAACCATATTTATAGATGGTACGAAACTGGAAGCCTGTGCTAATAAGTATACGTTTGTATGGAAGAAATCGCTTGGAAAATGGGAAGAAAATATGTTTCTGAAAATACAGGAGGCGGTCACCCTACTGAACCAAGAGTACCTACAGGCTGTCCGTATAAAGAACGATGTTCCCGTGCTAAAGGGAATAAACGTCTGTACATCTCCAAAAGTTTCTTAGAGAAGCGTCAGGAATCCTATGAAAATATCCTGAGTGAAAAGGGGATCTTATACCGGATGAATCGCTCGATATGATGCTGGGATCCTTTCAATTACTACTGGGGATGCCGAAATTTGCTATTCGTGCGACAGCCTCTTTTCTCTTTCAGGCTGCCTGTAACCGTATTTTTTCAGAAGCGGTACGGTTTCTGGCATTATTTTCCATATTTTCGCGGCTGGTCGGAAATACCTGCGAGGTAATCGAGACTGCAGTCGTACGTCTTTGCCAGCAGCATCAGCGAGTCCAACGGGATCTCACGAATGCCTTTCTCATACCGGTTGTAGGTGTCCAGATGGCTGAAAATCTTCCGCGCCGGCGTTTCTTCTATTTTTCTGTACATGAATGAACTTCTTTTTCCTGTCCTGCTTCGTCTGCGGCTGCCACACTGAACCGGCCACGGCTGCAGCAGATGATCGTCTTTTTCGTCCGATCAATCGCATCGCTGGTCTCAATTTCTTCTGTCTTCATCGCAAGCGCCCCCGGAATGGCTCCGTGGGAAATCTCTACTGCGTCGCGGATATCCACGATCTGATAGCTCGACGGATCGAGTTCTTTTAATTCTTTTATTGAAATACTGGTACTCATGTAAATTTTCCTTTTCTTTCTTCTTTTGATTTACTTTTTGCGGATGTCTGCCATCGTATTCAACAACAGTTCCCGTTTCCAGAACACCAGGCCTGCACTTGCGAACAGAATCGCATACCGCAGGATCCTGTATGGGAACAGCAGATTGCAGATTACGCTTACTCCAATCAGAAATGCGGAACATGCCAGCAGAAATCCGGCATCCATCAGGTTTTCCTCAATGCCTTCTGCCACCAGAATCCGTTTGCTCACCACATAGTGTCCAACCGAATACAGAATATAGCATGCCAGCGTCGTGTAACCGGCTGCAACATAACCGAAAATATGGATAAAAATAAAGTTCAGCACTACGTTGGCTACCGCTGCTTCTCGTACTTTGCCATCGCATTGTCGTAAACACCATTGAACAGGTACAGCGATGTCAGAATCGTCAGGATCTGCAGCTAGGACAGATAAACCTTGTAGGTACCGTACTCCTCCGTGCTCATCAGACGTGTGAAAATCGGAACGGTAATGAACGAAATGCCCTTTTGAAGAAAGCTGCAGATCGTAAACCAGAGCGCCGCCCGTGCCTGAATCGAAAGAGAGCGGTATTTTGAAGTAATGTTCATGAAAGAACTCCCTGCTTTCAAATTATTTGCGAGTTTTTGACGATTCAGAGCCATGCGAAATGGAAGAAAAATTGCGAATCAAGGTTACATGAATGAGCTATTTTTGTGGAATTTCATATAGCGAGAAGCAACATCGAGATGCAGCGTAAGCGGAATCAAGATGGGGTTCTGAATCGTTATGTGTATTTTATGATACCAGCTCTTACATAAAGGTTAGTTTTTATCTGTCTGCGGAGTTTTCTTACATTCCAGTTGCATTTCATACACTCTGTTTCGTAAAAAAATCGTTCAAACGCATCATTTAATACCATAATTTCTCGAATATGTGAAAAAGACAAGTTATTAACTAAAACATCTGGATCTGTTACAAATTCGTTCGACACTGTCGAACTTTTTCCAAAATCTGGTAATTTAAATTCGCTCGACACTGTCGAACCAATTTGAGGATATACTTTATAAAACTGTCTACAAGCCTTAAAAAGCGTATAATTCATTCCTTTTTGATCAATTTGCTTTTCCAGATTTTTCAAAAGATGAGAACCATATTCTGCTCTGTCGCTGCCATCTTGTTCGTATTCAACTATATAATAACCAATCGCCCAATTGCGCAATGTCATGAGCTGATTTACAGCTGATTTACAGCACTTTTTGCTGCTGAACTTGCTTTATCATTTATTTGCTTAATACTATCTGCAAGCAGTTCAAATTCCATTGCATTACCTCCAATACATTGTCCTAAGACTGTTATAAATTCGCATAGACACAGTATACCACAGCTCCTGTGTCTATGCGATTTCTTTGGCCAACTTGACCAAAAGTTCTCTCATATGTTGACAGCAGGCACCCGTAGCCGTGCTTTTCAGCACGAAGAAAGGCCCTGACTCTCCAAAATCATTATCTGGAAAATCAGAGCCTTCCGGCTTGGAAATAGCCTAGCACGGCTACCCCTACAGTAAACATATGCAATTACTCAAAATACTAATAATTATGGTAAAATACTAAAAAGGCTCACCAGAACACACACAATATTCTCTAGTGAACCTTTTTATTCAATAAGCTCAAATCTAGTTTAGTGCATGCACCGCCCTAGTAAAAACCTCTAACGATTTTTGTTCTATGAAAGGTATTCTACTCTTTCCCAACACTCTTGTCAACCATCTACTGCAAAAAATTTGTATGCTTAGGATTTTTATTCTTTTTTATTCTTCCATCCTCATCACAAAATAGATGACAAATTTCTTCCATTTTTCTATTTCTGGCTTTTTTTGTTGCCGATACCTTCATAACATCGTTATACACAAAAAGTAATGTTACAAAGTCATGAATAACCGGATTTTTCATCATAGCATCCCTGTTATCCAACTCCCGAAATTCAGGTATCTTTCCGAGTATATTTGCCAGCTTTTTTGTTTTACTGAACTTTTTAAGACTATTAGGTTTCCTTAGCGTACTTAGAATACAATTATTATGTGCTGCCGCATTTCTTATAAACTTGATAGATTTTAAATAATCAGAATAGTTGAATGATGGATACATTTGGTAATACAATTCGTACAATTCCATAAAATTTCCAAAAGAGAACAATTCAACAATATTCCATACAGCTAATTTCTTCGGTTCTTTATACTCATCCAAATGCTTCTCTGCCAAATCCGAACAAAATGAATATTTATCTGCTTTACTCTGAATATCCGCCTCTGCATTTGGATGGTACTGCAGAAATAGCCTTACTATATTATACCCGTCTTCTTTCGGATTATCACTCAAATCATTCATTAATCGTACTTTTAAGTAATGTTCTACATCTATTAAACTATTATACGCCTACCATCGACACAATACAACAACTGATTGTACCTTGTTTTCTACGTCTCCGTTTTATATATAAACTATGCATTTATGACCAAAGTGATAATGTCAATTCGAAATCACTATTTTCAAGCCAAGCAACTTACTGTTTGCCAAACTTTTTCTATTACTTTTTTCACCATCACATTTACAATTCGTGAATTACTCACCTTTATGAGGTTCTTCATTATTATCCCTTGTAATTTTTGAACTTCCACTGTCATCCTTTGCTCTATAAAAATATTCCTGTCCATTTAGTTTAAATTGACCATCATAATTCTGCATCCTCAAATTCTCCTTTATTATTAAAATCTCTGTTCTATATGTAATTAAGCCCCATCAGACCGATTTCTCTATCCAATGGGGCTTCTATGTCATATCGTCTGATTCCACATCATTATATTGTTTTCTTACATCAAACTCTGCATCGTTTGGCGTAAAATTGGCGTATTTTTGTAATTTTACAAATTTCCACCAATAAGGTACATCTCGTTTTTAGTACAGCTTTGCACCTGCTGGAATGTGGTTATCAACCATAAGAAGATGAAGTTCTTCATCCTCTGAATCCTTAAGATTGTTTACTGCTGAAAATAACATACCGCAAGATTCAATTCCCATCATCTTTCTTGGTGGAAGATTTGTGATGGCAATAAGTGTCTTTCCAACAAGCTCTTCTGGCTCATAATAAGCATGGATTCCGCTTAAAATAGTGCGGTCTGTGCCTGTTCCGTCATCTAAAGTAAACTGTAATAATTTCTTTGACTTAGGAACTGCTACACACTCTTTTACCTTAACAGCTCTGAAATCTGACTTGCTGAATGTATCAAAGTCTACTTCTTCCTCAAATAAAGGTTCAATCTTTACATTAGAGAAATCAATCTTCTCCGGCTCAGCTTTTACCTCTTCTGAAGGCTTAGAACTTACGCCATTTTCATCCTTTACGCCACCAATGCTCTTCATTGTCGGGAGCTTTTTCGCTCTTGCTGTAAAGGTCTGTAAGATGATTTGTATTTCTTTAAATCATTACAGCAATTTCTGTACTAAGATGCATTAAAATAGTCAATTTAAAACCATTATTTAGTCATATATTAGTCATATTAAATTTTTTTGGTCAATTGCCTAGCCCTCAAATCAGAGGACTCTTTTCTATATTATATTGTTGTTTCTAAAACACATCCATGTTCTTGGCAAGTTTCTCCAAAGCCTCTCTAGTAACCTCCGGATTTGCCTCCGCATAAATGTTCATGGTTGTGCTGACATCAGCATGTCCCATTACTTCTTGAATAACTTTTACATTGGTTTCGTTCTCACAAAACCTTGAAGCAAATGTGTGTCTAAAAATGTGACATGAAAACCTGGGCAACATTATAGGTTCTCTCTTCTTTTTCTTTGCCTCTACCTCTTCTTCAGCATTGTGAGTATCAACGATTCTCTTGATTGCACGATTTACTGCCTGCGGATTATGTGGATTTCCAAACCGATTAGTAAATATAAAGTTTGTTATTCCATCAACCTCTGCAACACAAAAACCTTCTTCCTGCTGACGCTGGTATTCAGACTTGAGCACTTCATACACCGGTCCCATCATTGGAATTGTCCTTATTCCTGCTTCTGTTTTAGGTTCTGAAACCCTAAACTCACACTTGAATGAATTGTCAGATCTTGTGTAATAAGTAAGACTATGGTTAATATTGATTGTTCGTTTCTTCATATCAACATCGTCCCATCTGATGCCTATTGCCTCACCGATTCTGCATCCAGTTCCAAGCAGAAATACAAAAAACGGATACCAATGGAAGAAAAACGGATTCTTCGCAACATAATCAATAAATTCTCTCTGCTGCTCTACTGTCAGTGCTCTTCGACTCTTTCTAGCACCACCATTTCTTTTTTTCACCTCGGCATAAGCTCCATCTACAGGATTTCTTCTTATTATATCATCTCGTACTGCCAGCTCAAATGTAGGTCGCAATACAGTATTGATACTCTCCAAAGTATTTACCTGCAATCCTTTGTTCGTAATCAAATCCGTATAGAAAAATAAGACATCAGAATACTTTACATCCTTAATCTTTTTCTTTCCAAAAGTATCCCTGATAAAATGATCCCATGTATATAAGTAATTTGCCTTTGTAGTACTTCGCAACTCCGTCTTGGTAGAAATATATCTATCAAACAGAAAATTCACATCTGCACTTCCGGCAACATATACATTTAATCCGTCCATCTGGTCACGAACAAGTTCGTCTTCTTTCTGCCTAAGTGTTACAAGAGATTTCGCATATATCGTCCTTTTTTTCCCTAATGGATCAGTATAAATATATGAATACCTGCCATCAGTTTTACGATAATGCTCTCCTTTTCGTAATACTCTTCCTTTACCATCTTTTCTACAAGCCATCTTTTCTCCTTTCTCAAAAAGAAAAGAGCCTGCATTACTTCTGGTCAGCCATTAGTTTCTCTAATACTGCCATTTTAACTACTTGCGTCATAGTCATGTTATGATTTTTGGTGTATTCAAGCAGCAATTCATGTTCTTCACCATTCAGTCTGATTGTAATCCTCTTATCAGCAGGATTTTCAACCTTTGGTCGTCCCATCTTTGCCAATATATCACCTCCATCTGAACATAGTATACTTTATGTCAGACATAAAGTCAAGTATATTAATGCAAACTCTTTCATATTCTTTTCAATTTATTTGTAGAATTCCTCGTCTTCTATATGAAATGTTTCCAGATATTCTTCAAGAATATCAAGATTCACAAGCACCAGTCTATTCATTTTATAACATGCTTTCGCATCCTTAGCTAACTGCTGGAACTTTGATAAACTCATTGAGTACATCTCTGCACCCTCTGGATATCTGACAAATCTCTTGTTATTTGTTTTCTTTGTTCTGCTATCCATTTTGTTTCACCTCCAATTCCTCTAATACCATCTTGCGTGCTACCGGTAACAGATTAAGCTGCATAATCATTGCTCTATCCATTGCTTCCCTAATCTCTGATTCTCCCGGAATATATCCCGACTTAAAGCGAACACAGCCTTTATTCAAGGTCTGAATATCCTCCGGCATAAAATCAGATCTGTTGCTTAATGCATACCCTCTTATTTCTGAAGGCTCAACTATCACATGCACAGGATTATCTTTCAATTTTGATGATAATGGAACAACTGAAATCTGAGGTGCACCACCATGATTACTTGCATCACACGACACCACTATTCCAGGTCTGATTCCGCCCTGTACTCCATGCGGGTTACGACCAAAGTCAGCATATACAACATCAAACTTCTTATATTTGTCATAATGTTTCTTATTCTTTTTCATAATCTAAAACCCCCTTAACTGCATAGCCAGTCTTCCATCGTCTACTGTAACAATAACTCCTCCGGCAGCCTGTACCTGTGCTATTTTTATAAATGCGTCAATAAGATTGTCTGTAATAACACTCATGTTTGCAACTATTACACCATCTACCTGCTTTTTTCTAATCTTATCCACAATCTGATGCCACTGTCTGTCCACATCATTCTGTGAAAATCCATGTCGGCGTTCAGTGCCAACAATCATGTATTCTTTATTTTTTACATACTCATGAATATATTTACTCTGCTTGTCCTCTAGGCGATCCACTTTATCCAATGGTGCACTTACTGACAAATACTCTATACATTCAATCGTCTTTTTCTTTCTTCTCATAGCCAAACCTCCTATGAAACAAGCATTTCTGCATTATCAAGCATCTCGTTAAATATCTTCTGAAAATATGCCTTCCTGCTGCAATCCATTAATTCCAACCTAGAATCAATTGAAGTTCCTTTCTTACTCTCTGCCACATTCAGGATTGTATTAGCATCTACCTTGAAATAATCAATTATCTTAAATAGATTTGTGATACTTAAAGCACGTTCTCCATTCTCATACTTTTTGATAGTTGACTCACTAATGCCAATCTCAGCTGCAAGAGCTTCTTTTGTAAGATTTCTTTGGATTCGTAACGACTTAATCACGATTCCAACTTGATAACCATCATATTTCATCGCTATATCCTCCATTGTCATTTGCCATTTCTCTAATCATCTCTACAGCTACATCTTCTGTCTCATACTGACCAAGCCACTTCCCACTTGAATCATGTACCACTGTTCCGAATGCAGTCTGTGTAAATCTGCAATCCTTCACAGCCGGGACTTGTTTGTCCCGACCGGAATGATTTTCTGTTGCCGTTCTACCAAAGGACTCCGTTAGCATCCAAAGTCCTCTGCATGAGATGCAGTAATTGGCACCGGACCGACTTCAAGAGAATAAATCCATATACCCATGTCTGTGATTGTCTTTACAAATTCTTCCAGATCATAAATGTCATCTGTGATCTCATTCAGGCTTCTGACTACTACAACCTCAAAATCTTCCTCTTTAAGTGTTGCAAAGAAAGCATTCAGGGATTCTCTGTCATAGTCCCTTGTCATTGAGCGATCACAATATGCATCATTTATTATTACTCCATTAGGTATTGCCTGATCACGCATACTTTCAACCATCTGGACTACATTGGGTTCCGCTCTGCGTGACTTTACAAATGCAATACCCTTTGCAAGCTCCTGATTATCTGTACCTTCGTTTCCTACTACGTTAAAATCTCTTTTATTCATTTTGTTGTCTCCTTTACGATTTCGTATTGGAGAGTTTTGGCGCCTTCACTCTCGTGGTGTGCTGTCCTGAGCACATCTTTATAGTACACTAATACTTTCTGCCTTGCGCCCACTCTAAAGACTATCTTTTCTGATTTGTAGTCCTTAAAGGACTATTTTATGATACTCTCCTTTAGTTTCCCAACATCTGTGAATATATCATTTATCAATCCCACCATCTCTGGCGAATAATTAACATGTTCTTCTCCAAATAACAGGAAATCAACAGAGCAATTCAATAATTGAGCTATACAATATAATTGTGGAACTGTACAATTTGCTTTTCCACTTTCGATACGAGACATTTGATTTTTTCCAATATTTAGATAACAAGCAAGTTCTACTGCTTTAATTTTTCTCTTATTTCTCATATCTTGAATTCGCTTTCCAATTTCATAACAAATATCCGAATTATATTCTTTTATCTCCTGAATCACTCTGCTCACCTCCTTCTCAATAAAATAGAAAACAAGGAAATTCTGTGGTATAATTAAAAGGTCCTAAAGTTTTTCCTTTAGGACCAATAATAATGACAATATTCTTTAATTCAATAGACACTGATTGTCAATAAGGTCAATAGTGTCAATATATATAAAGGAGGAGAAAATGTTATGAAATCGCAAAATAATATGCGCCTATGTGGTGGCACATTTCTTGTATTACTATTTGAAGCACGCGGAACACGTCGAAATTCGCGTATGGGTGAAGGTCGAATGTCAGACGGAAAAAGCAACACTTAAATCTTTAAACGGCTAATTTATGCTACAAATCCCTATTTTCAAATGCCATCTGGTCGTTCTTTCAATACTTTTACTTCAGACTACAAAAATTGCAGAAAATCTGATACTGTTTCGGTTAATCTTACTGACGATTCAGTCATTCAGCAGTTTGATGCTGCTGTTAAAACAAACTATTACGAACATGTCGGAGTATTTTATAATTTACTTGAAAACTCTATTAGTTGGGAAACCAAAGGTCCTTGGCTTGTTGCGGCACTTATAGACCTTATAGAAAACGATACTACAATTCCTAATGATGCACTATTCTATGTGCGTCCTTATGGGCAGACGGTTCAGAAATCCGAATTACGAAATATAGAATGTATTTGTATTATCTCTTTTGTTTTTGGCGTATGGCATTATATAGTTACTAATATCAAAGACAATTCTGTTGGTACCGATACTATTAACTATTTACTAAACGAATCAACCGAATTCCGTGCTGAGCGCAAGTTTTCATCTGACATTGGTAAAGAAACAATTACCAAAATAAAAACTTCCGTACATCCACCAGAATGCGAATGGAAATATTATGATAACTCTGCACTTGAAAAAGCCACTAAAGATATGCCTTTTTCCTTTATTGCTCCAAACACTGCTGTTGATGTACGAAACATTATAAATGGACAAATTTTTGTAGATGGCAAGCAAGTATTTTATCTTGATGGAAAAAAACATTATACAGAAGTTGCTTTTGAACAATCTCCTTTTGATACATACTTAAATAAAGGCATAGAATTCTACTCCAAAGTAAAGACTCTCCTTTACTCTGAATCTCCTCGCATTTTTAGAGACTTCTATGTTCCTAATGATGTAACACCAAAAGGTGTATCCACCAATTACATTATAAATGAAAATACTATTCCTATAGAAGAAATTGTATTTGAAAATCAGGAAAATATAATTATTCAAGGAACTGGTGGCATTGGTAAATCTATGATGATGAGACACCTGTTTTTATATTTTGCCGAACATTTTGACCAATACAACATTTTACCGATTCTTGTATCACTAAAGAATTTTTCTGAACAGGATGTTTCATTTGAGAAGTTTATTTTCAATTCTGCACATGATTTCGATCACGATCTTGAATATTTAGATTTTGAATCAATACTTGTAGCTGGAAATTGCTTAATTTTATTAGATGGATTAGATGAAATTTCTTCTATTTCCCGATGCCATTTTGACAACTGCCTTATTAATTTTACTAAAGCATACCAGCATAATCATATTGTTATTTCTTCCAGACCTACAAGTAATTTCATTCAATTCGATAACTTTCTTATATTCAATATAGAACCTTTTAGCAAAGAGAAAGCTCTCGAATTAATTGATAAACTTGATTATCACGATATAGAAGCCAAAAACAAGTTCCGAAATGATTTAAATAAAAAGTTATTTAGATCTCATAGACAGTTTGCCAGCAATCCATTGTTGCTTACCATCATGCTGATGACGTATACCTCCTATGGAGAGGTCCCTGCTAAACGTCACATATTTTATGCTAAGGCATATGAAACAATGGCTCGCTTGCATGATGCATCCAAAGGTGCGTACGTACGTCCAATGCACACAAATTTATCACCAGAAGAATTTGCTGTTTTTTTTGCCGAGTTCTGTGCAAGGACATATAAAGCAGAACTATTAGAATTTGATGAACGTAATTTTACGGAATACATGGAAAAAGTAATTCATCACCAACACATAAAAATTGATGCTACTTCCCGAGATTTTCTATTAGACTTAACCGACAATCTTTGCATTATGTATAAAGAAGGAGATAAATACTATTTTATCCATCGTTCTTTTCAGGAATATTTTTGTGCTGTGTTCTTTTCTAACCAAATGGATGACCAGCTTGAACGTATTGGTGACTTTTTTGAGAATCAAAAAACACGCATAAAAAGTGACAGAACATTCGACATGTTATATGATATGATTCCATCAAGAATTGATCGATACATATTTCTTCCTTTTTTGAAAAGATTATGGGAACATTGTGATTCAAAGGATGGTTACTTGACATTTCTTAACGAAATGTATCCTACTATTTTTGCACAAGAAGGTGGACCTGGTGAAGCTTATGAAAATGTTCCAGAATCGTATCTATATAATTTTATTGTTAATGAAATAGCTCACCGCCATAACGGAGAATTATATAACATCAAGTGGCCTAATCAAATAAATAAGTGCAATCATAAAGAATGGGTAAGTATTGAATCTGAAAGATATAACAGCGAAGGCATATTAACTCATCATCATGAAGTTGTGGAACTTAATTTGAATAACATGGATTATATCGAGAAATATGGAACTCCTGATGTTGACGGCATTTCATGGAAAATTAGCATACCCGAAATTCTCGAACAAGCTGACCAATTTGGTGAACTAATAACATTTATTGAAGATGATTCCTTCCCCTTAAAAAAAGAATATAATGATATGAGGAAATTTACTGAATGCTTGGATAAAACTATTAATAACAAACCAAATCCTTCCGATGATTGGTTTGATTCTTTTTAATCAACAATGCCAGAGTTGAATATAGCGCAACTCTGGCATTATGATTATTCATTAAATGCATCTCTCTAATAATTTCAAAATTGCCTCTCTCTGAGCTAAGCTGAGCGTATTTTCTTGCTTATCTTTTCTTCCAAACATAAGGTAATCTGAACTACAATCAAAAATTTGTGACATTATAAACAATTGGGGAATCGTACAGTTAGCTCTGCCATTTTCTATTCGTGACATCTGATTCTTTGTTATTCCTAATTCGACTGCTAACTCTATACTCTTCATATTATTCTTTAGTCTCATTTTCTGTATTCTCTGACCTATTTCAAATTGTACATCTTTATCATATTCTCTTATTTCCTTATTCATTTTTTCCATCCTTTCGTTTTTGACACTTGAAACGCATAAGGATGAAATTTACCTCCGCATATAAAATTTTTTTGCAAAAAAAGAACGCAGTGAGAAAGTCCAGTCCTTAACTGGTTTCTTTCCCCTGCGTCCGTGGTGCTGTCACATTTATAATAAATGCCGCCCTTATCAGGTGGTGCCATCATTTAATTGTTGTCGGTTTCTATACTCTAAACACTCCGTTTTCAGAATGTTCCATAAATATCTGCTCTGTATAATTCTTCAGACGAAGAACCCTTTTACACTTTTCACACTTTAATTCAAATCCTTCCAAATTCAAATCCACATTATTTCCTGTTACATAGTAATTCATAAACAGTCTGTTGCAATGACCGTTCCTGCATCTAATCTCAATCTTCTCCATCTCAGTTCGCTCCTTTGCTATACAAAATCAATGTTACAACTTTGTACTCGCCAAGGAAGGGAAATCACCTTTGCAAGTCTTCCGGGTATAGAGTTCCGATGCGGCACTGTCCAAGCCGCCTATACCACACTGCTGATCACTTTGGAAGCAACTGATTGTCACCATGACTATCAGTTATGCTCCGGTTCTCTCCATAAACCACATATTGTTATCTTCATAAAAAAGATGCTTTTCCTGACCGCCTATCACACAGGTGTATCTCATACCAACTCCACCAGCCCTTGTACTGGCTGCTCTGCGCTTGTCTTTTACTCGTGTAATCTCATACTTTCTGCCATCTTCCCATGTTATCTCTTTGGGAATGAGCAGTCCGTCCTTTGAGAACTCTGCAAGTACATCAACATATACCTTATTGCTCAATGTAATCACCTTCCTTACAAGATTGCTATTGCTCTGGAAGCATCCATCTTCCTTGCTATATAGCCTTTTTCTTCTAATATTTTCAGATGTGCATAAACACTTGAAGTCGATGCCACCCCTACCATCTTGCATATCTCCCTGATAGTAGGAGCATAACCATTAACTCTTTGATATTGCATAATGCTTTCATACACATTCTGCTGCTTCTCCGTCAATGGTGCTCTGTCTACCAGATCAATTCTTGCTGCTTCGCTCATGTTCCGCCTCCCTCTTTTTTACTCTATCGCTACTCGTAGTGCAGCTCAATTCCGCTTCGCTTCATTTCGCTCACGGCAGTCGCCGTATCAGATAACCAAGTCCCATATGTTTATGTGCAAGCACAACACATCTGTGCCTTGATTATCTGGCACTTCTCGTTGCTAACCTGAAAAGTATCCATGTGGATGTACTGTGTGTTCTTCTTTTGCATTGACTGCCGACAGAATCCTGTCCCGGTACATGAGCCCTCTCTGGACACTGTAAAATCCAAACCTCTTTCGTATCTCGTCCACTGCCAAATCCATCTTCATCTGCTTTTCACGCTTCTCCACACTTGAGAACAAATCTATCTGTTCCCAGTAATTATCTGTCACCAAGTCTGCACCACGTACTCCTACACTGCGGATTGGTCTGCTCCAGTGATAGTTTGCCTTAAATAACTGATAAGCGTATGCAGCTATCTCTCCGGTGATGTTTGTTGCATGGTCAATCTTTTTCTGACGGGTAAAAGAGAATAACTCATTATCCCTGACACTTATCTCAACCACTCTGCACCGGAATCCGTTCTCACGAAGTCTTGCTGCAACACTCTCAGCCAGAATATAAAGAACAATCTTTACATCCTCATCGCATACCATATCCTTCGGTGTCGTTGTGCTGTTTCCTACCGATTTGACCGGAGCGTGGGTATTCTCCAGTCTGACCGGTGAATCATCATAGCCGTTGGCAAACGACCATAAGATGCTGCCCATCCTGCCAAGCTGGCTGTTAAGCAATTCTTCATCTGTCCTGGCAAGATCTCCTATGGTTTTGATACCAAATCTTGCAAGCTTCTGGTTCGTGCTCTTCCCGACATATAGTAAATCGCTTACCGGAAGTACCCAAGCCTTCTGCTTAAACTCACTCTTATACATAGTTGTGATTGCATCAGGCTTCTTATAATCTGAACCAAGCTTTGCGAATACCTTATTGAAAGAAACACCAACACTTACTGTGATGCCAAGCTCTGACTTCATTCTCCTGCTGATTTCCTGTGCGATAAGCAATCCATCTCCTTTAAGCGAACTGCTCCCTGTCACATCGAGCCAGCACTCATCAATCCCATATGGCTCCTGCATGTCAGTATATTCTGCATATATCTCATGTGCCATCCTTGAGAAACGAAGATACAAGTCCATTCTTGGTGAGACAAATGTTATGTTCGGACAGACCTGCTTTGCCTGCAAGAGTGCCATTCCTGTTTTCACACCGTACTTTTTGGCAATATAGTCGGCTGTTAAGACAATCCCATGTCTTGCCTCCGGGTCACCGCCTACTGCCAGTGGCTTTCCTGCAAGCTCAGGATGATGCAAATGTTCAATCGAAGCATAACAACAGTTGATATCTGAATGAAGTATTACCCTGTCCGCCATCATACTCACCTCTTTTCACCCATAAGCAAACGTTTGTTCCTTTCGACAGGTGTTATTATATATCTCTATTATAGAGACTGTCAAGAGACACTTATGTCCGTTTTTCTCTTATATAGCGAAATTGTGCTTGATTTATTTATTCATGCAATATATACTATATGGGAGAACAAGACTCAAAAGATAAAGTATTAATAGTAGAAAAGAGGCTGATTATGAACTCAGTTGGCGAAATTATAGCAACAAACAGGAAACGACTAGGCTGGTCACAGACCGAGCTTGCAGAAAGGCTTCAAGGCGAGGGCTTTAACCTAACCAATAAAGCCATCTCCAAATGGGAGAAAAACGACACTGAGCCCAGCGTGACAATATTCCTCACGCTCTGCCGTATCATGGGTGTCACTGATATATACGAGGCATATTTCGGAAGTAATCCGGACAGTCTGGTAAACGGACTCAATACTGCCGGACGTGAAAAAGTGCTTGACTACATCGAGCTGCTGCACGATTCCGGCAAATACAAATCACATGTATGTGAAATACTTCCATTTACGCGCAGTATAGACGTATACGAGACTCCGGTATCTGCCGGTACCGGAAATATGTTCCTTGATGGCTCCAAAGCAACAGTCAATATTAACTCATCTGTCATTCCAAATGAAGCATCATATGGTGTAATCGTCAGTGGTGACAGTATGGAACCGGAATTTCACAGCGGAGAGATTGCGTGGGTATCACAGCAGGATACCCTATGTGATGGTGAGATAGGTATATTCGGACTGAACAATGAGGCTTACATTAAAAAGCTGAAAAGATATGCAGACAGACTCTATCTCGTATCACTAAACAGCAAATACTCTCCTATTGAGATAAAAGAGTCTGACCGTCTGGATGTATTCGGAAAAGTGGTCGGCAAAATTAATTCTAATGATGTACCAGATTACCGGTTTTAATGAATTATAACGAAAGAAGTGATTAAATGAAAATAATTAATAATCTTAAGGGAATACGGACACAGCGAAAAATCGCCCAAAAGCAGCTTGCCATGGACACCGGATATGATCCGCGCACTATCCGCCGCGTTGAGCTGGGCGAATGCTGTCCGTCCGCAGAATTCATGTTTGATATGTCCGACTATTTCGGAGTCCCGATCGAGGAAATATTTGCACTTGATAAATCTACAGAATCAGTACAGAGAGGAAAATAAAGATGAGCGATGCAGAGGTCAAAGATTTAAACCAGATAAGTAAGAAGGATATCTACCACACTCCATCCGGCAAATATATCCAGTTCATCCATGATCATTCGGAAAAAACATTTGATGCGTGGGAACTCCTACCGGACGGAAGTCATCGGCTGCTCGAGAGCCAGAGCACTACTATTGGGACATTTGATGAATTTAAAGAAAAAATTATAGGTAAAAACTAACATTAATCGTTATTCTTTGCTTATTCTAAACTCTAAAATGTATATACATAAATTAACAAATAACAGAACATTAAAGCAGTCGATTAGCCCCCTGTCAAGTAGACAAATAAAAAATCTAAGTTTATAGATATCCGCCACATTTGACTCGGTGTGGCGGATATATTCCATCAGCTGTCCGTTGGTATGGTAATCACTTTTTATCCTCATTCTTTCTGCTTTTATATCAGCACTTTGTAATCTGTAATCTCCTCATAACTCTTATCTGCCTCGGCTTCATTCATTGGTCGACTCTGTATAAGAATCAAATAATACCCATTCCACCGAATCAAAGTTGTCAGGGTTATCCCTCAAGAATCTATTAACTGTACGAACTGCAATCTTCGTTTTCAACTCCAACATGCTTGCACAGCCCTCAAAAACTTTGCTTATTTTTGATTTCTATACGCCCTTGGGGAGCGCAATCAAAAACTTGTCATAGGCTTTTTTAATTTTTTGGCAATTGCAAATATTACATTTGCAATAATCATCACTATGTAACTGATCAATCTTAAACAGTTTATTGGATAAGAGCATTTTGTACTCTTTTATATTATCTGAATCTCCTTTGATTTTCTCAATAAGCAAAGTCATAGCTGATAATATATCTTTATTGGTGTTAGACTTGTTCTTATATTTCTCCATTATTTCTTTAACCGAATCCAATTTTCCACACATAATATAATACTCAAACTTGAGCAAATATAAATTATAGTATTTAAAAATCGAATTGTACGAAAATCTATGTTTAAAGAACGGAATTATTGTGTTGCTTGCCGAACTACAGTTATTGGAAATAAAGTCTATACAGTCCTTTAATTCATTTTCTGTAATATCATCGGTTCTCTCCAGAAGATTAGAAATGTCATTCAATTCTCCCTGCCATCTCATCTTATATGCTATATCATCGTATATCTGACTTACCTGTGGAATAAGGTATCTTACCACATTAAAGCCCTTTTCTTTATATACTTTGAAATAAACTTCATCGCTAATCTCTAATAATTTGTTAGTATAAAACTCTAGTGCCTCACTATTTGAATGGAATTCTGGCCATTTTTCAAACTTGTATTCAGATATTCCTCCATTGACCACATCTACTGGATAATATCCGTCTCCAGTATGAAGAATAGACTCTAAGTTCTTTTTGCGCCATAAAGAATCATCCAAATATGTCTTTTCTTTCATATAATCCGATTGATTGTTTCTTCTTCCCTGAAACATTTCTGTCAGGCATCGCTCTGTTGCTACATTGATGTCAAAGTGAGCACCAAATTTCACAAAATATGTGTTGTTTTCTTTATTCTCAAATATAACGCTAATTACAGGGTATCCTTTTCCCAAAGAAGCGTCATATATTGTAACCTCTAGCCCGGTTTTTTCTTTAACTTCAACAATTTCTTCCAGCAACCTATCTTTAAAAATACTTCCATCTGCTGGGATTTGAGGCATTATTATTTCTTTGTTTATGATTTCTTTATTGCAATACCTTTCAAACACTTCAGACAATGCCTGAGTCTTTGCTTCCTCTAATGTATTTCCAAAAGCCATTCCATTGGTTCCGAACAATACATCCAGCACACTCACTGGAAAATACTTTGTCTTTTCTCCATTAATAGTATTAAATGGCTCCATAACAAGCTTGCTAGAAAATGCAGTAAAATACTTCTGCACATCCAGTGCACTATGATAATCACAATTACGCAGTCCCAATTCTGACAGATGATTCTTATATTCAGCCTCATCAAAAAGAACCTCATCCTCAAAGAAAATTGTATCTCTTTCCTTTGAATATCTATCATAGTAATTGTATCTGAAAAGTACTTTTGTAAGTACTCTCTCCATCAATTCACCATATGCGCTCGCCCTTGCAAATTCTAGAGAAGATCCTTTTCCATTAACAAACAGATTAGTATTTTCTACCACAAGTGTCACTGCGTAACAGCTCCCCATGCATGTAGTGTTAGTCTCCTCAACATGAATATCTTTTCCCCTTAAAAATTCCTGAACAGCATTAATTGTGTCAGTTGGTCTTCTGTCTTTCCATTTGCTTTCATAACTCATAATTATCTCACGGCAAACTACCGTTCTCCTTTCTAATTAGCACACACTCTACAGTTTACATTTATCCCAAATGCCTCCTGATCCGCAGACATATCGAATTTATCAAGCGTAAAAACCTTTCCTTTTGACAGCGTATTATCTTGCATCATACATTCGATTAATTCAGGAAAAAGCTTGATTACTTCTATTTTCAAAAGAGAAATTAATAAATCAGATGGTGTTCTATTTGTTACCATTTTATCTTTTGCATAATCATTGCACATAAGGCATCCAAACTGATTTCCATAAAGAGCAGGGCCTATCCAAATATGACTAAAATCCTCACATATGTATAAACGTGCAAGGCTATTTTCAACCGCTATCCTTTCAAAACTCTCAATCTTCTCTGCATCAACTTCATTCAGGTTAATAACATATAGATTGTTTTCTTTTAAATTACTATCATCAAGTGTTTCCGCGCTATTCCAATTTAATTCCTCGAAGCATTTTTCAAGGTCAGTTTTCCCAACATAAATGATCTCTGAATCCCAAACAACATGCTTAACAGCTGCAAAAAATGCCCACTTTTCCATTTCATATGCATCTCTATTAAGGTTAATAAATTCATTGATGCAATCGTATTTTTTCTTTTCATCTAAATATGCAAATTCATCTACTTGAACGAAAAATTGCATTATAGAATTATTTCCAGTTATCAGCTTCCAATATCTGCTCCATACTTCATCAAGAAGGTCAGTATTTATTGGATTATTCAAAAGTTCAGCTACACTATATTCAGTCGATCCTTTAATATTAAAAACATTAATCATCCTCTTTGTCTTAATATCATAAAATGCTATATTATCTTTTTCATTAATAACGCTATATCCATCGCGAATAATATAATACATTTTGCCCCCCTTTTCCTTATCCCACTGCTGCCATATACAAGCACACTCTGTCATGATCAAGCTTCAGCATTTTTTTTACCTCCAAATCATAAAACCCACCAATTGGGACTGTTGAGTAGCCCAATTTTGTAGATACCATCTGAAGATTGCTACACATATGTCCAGCCTCTAGAAGCACTAATCTGTATGAAAGCATTCCATACTTTTTAAAGATCACTTCAAAATTAGCCACAAAGAACAAAATAATTTTGCTTTTCTCAAAACTTTGGACACCAAATTTTGTTGTTGAAGTCAAGCCATTCACTTTGCAAACATCTGTATCCGCAACATAAACTAAACGGGAGTTATCTGCATCATATTTCCATATTCCACCGTTTAACTCATCCTCAACATCATTTATGTATATATATGGTTCAACAGAATATAACGCTCCCGCAGATGCATATGTTTTAAGATTGACCCAGAACTCTCCAAACTTTCTTCTTTGGCTTATGCCAAATGCCTTTGTTAACAAAGCAGATAACTGTTCTCTATTCATTGGAGTTCCAAATTGCCAGCTCGTTCTTCTCTGTTCGAGAATCTTAAAAAATTCGTCCTCGTTCTCTTTTAATTCAGCGGGGTCAATTTCTACGATTCTGCTATCTTCCTCATTATCCTTAGTCAACAAATTATCAATTACTGGAATAATATGGTTGACTGACATATTTGACTTATGGTGCATAGTAGATCTATGAAAATTCAGAATGTTGTTAATATTATGATATTCATCCTTTACTGTTTTCCATTTTTTCACCAAGCCACTCTCCCATTTCTCTTGTAATGATGTACTCAAAATCCGGAGTGACTGATATTCTATTATTCATCATATGAATCTGTGACGAAGTAATATATAATCGCTCCATATCTGTTGTCAATTCTCTCATTTTGCCAAAACCATTGCACATCTCTTCAAGTTCATTATCCATAAAACTAAGATCTATTCTACCTTTTTCAATGCTGTCAAACACGGAACATATTACTTCTTTTTTTATCTTAGGTTCGTTAATTACCATTTTCTTCCAGTATGTCTGGTATGAATTCAAAAAGTCCAATGTCAATCCATTGTTGTAACACAATAATTTATAGATTATGTAAGAGGACAACACGATTCTCTTATTAATTCCCTTAACATTCTTAAAGATGCTTAGCGCCAGTCTTGAGGAATGATAAAAAATATTCTCTGATATCTCCATCAGTTTTCCGTCGCCATATCGCTCATATTCAGGAATATAGTCTTCATAAAAACAGGTTCCAGATTCATGCCATGGCAACTTAGATGAATCTTCTTCTTTTCCATCAAAACTAATCCTGCTATAGTAAATATCCCTATCCAGATTGTCTACTTTGTTATTCTCAAAGAATTTATCTACGGCTCCTTCTATCTCTTCTTTAATATTCTCACCTGAGTCATGAAAACGAAGCCTTATATGAGGGCCGCCTCTCCAATATTTAATAAAAAACCATCCTTCTGTCATTCTGTCTAATATTGGTTCTAACTCCATCATAAGCTTTTCCTGAAACTCAATATTATGACAGTATATATATAACGATTCCCATTTACTCATTTTCTTCTCTCTTTATCTCATCAACATTTTCAGCGAATCATTCATTGATTTGCCAATCACTATAAAATATCCTGGATCATATGAATCAGATTCCATAAGTCGGTTCTTCATATACAAATCATTCATATTCTTCATAGGACGTGCTGACAATTCCTTTGTTCCGCATATATTTGAAATTCTCTGCGCAATTTCTCCCATTTTAATGTAGGTATACTGATACCATATTTCATTCATTTCATATAGTTTGCAGTTCGTGTACATGATTACTCCAACAGAAACATTCTTAAGATCTACATAGTCCAAAGAATCATGTGGAAGGCTGTTCATATCGATGTCATTTAGTTCCTTAGTATTCACATGGTCTCTCTTCATCTCATATACGCGTACTGAATCAGTGTTCATTACCAACTGAACACAAATCAAGTCATCCGTCACATCTGCAAGTGATAATTTAACACTATCAATAATTTCATCTAGCACATCATCAGGACACTCATATGGAAAAAATGAATATCCCTGGGCAGACTGCGAGCTAGTTCTCATAAGTAGCTCTTTGACCTTCACGCTAGTTCTGATATTTGAAAACTTTTCCACTATCGGAACTTTAGACTCCAAAACCTTATCAATAAACTGGTCTACCAGCGATCCGCTTTTGTTTCCAGTATATGTGTCAGAGAATTTCACTTTATTGACATTCTCATTGTCCCATAGGTTCTCTTGCTTTTTCACAAAAAAGTCCGTTATATCCAGCTTTACAAGAGGCACTATCTGATATGGCTTTGGCAGTCTGAGCATATCGATTGAAGTGCATGGATTATAATCTAACGTAAACGACAACTTCTCCTCAATTGAAAAGCACTTTATATTCTCTATAAAATGACCAGCATCCAAAAGGGATAATATATATCCAAAATCGCCGTATTTCCTGCCTATTTTTCCCCTGTTACAAATAATGTACATATTGGCAACAAAGCTTACTTCATTACATTTTTCTCTACTTATTAAGTCAAACTCATTTTGCGTGAGATTGTAGATAAAGATTTTTCTACTATGATTGCCTACTATCTCAAGGACTATCTCGTTACTGTTAAACCCTCTGGCTGAGGCATATGTAGTGTGATAATTATATGGATTATCCGGCTCCATATATATAAGGCACATTACTTCATCCATAAGTTTTTTGATTTTTGTTTCATCTTGGGGAATATCTACTCTTATACTGTCATCATCCAGACTGAAATACTCTGATGGGAGGTTTTCCTCACTAAATTTGTCATATCTGTCGTATAAATAACGATCCGCCATTTTCTTGTTAAGGGAATGGGTGAGCTCTATCATCTATCTCATCTCCTTTACACAAACATCTGTCACTATATTTGGAATTCTGAATAGCATTCTTGATTCTCTCACGGTTAATTCTTTGGTTCGCATATCCAAAAGTCATTGGCAACATTCCTGACACAACTATTTTTGCAACAAAGAAACCATACTCATAAGACATCTTTGTAGATAAATCAGCAAAATATATCTTTCCGTGATTATTTAATTTTGTCTTACAGATGAAATCAAGTAAATCCTTTGCGTCATCAATGGAATCACTAATCTTATATGACTCTGACCCATACAATTCTTCAACAGTCTTAACCTCACTCTCAAAGAGGAAGTCATAATTCTTTATATATTCACGCCTTGAGGCATGATTAACATGATCAAACATCTCCACGACATCATAATCCGAATTGTATTCTTTCTCTCCAATTCGTGGATTAGTTTCATAGATTCTGTGACCCACAAGGCACTCATTTACTGCTGCATTAATTGCCACATTATAATTCACATGGCTGGCAGTGCTAATATATGTTGCCACTTTACCTCTAAAATCCACTGCCAGGCACAGAATGCTAGGAATCGAAATGTCAAATGTCATATCGAAAATGTATACTTTCTTGTCTTCCGTCTCGAATCTAGCTATTTTTTCCTGAACCTTTTTTTCAACAGAATTAATATCAATTCTGTATAATCTTGCCTTCTTATACCAAAAGTTCAAAAAGGCATCTCTCTCAACCAGCTCAAATAATGCAAATAACTTTGCCTCGTAAATTGAACTTCCTAATGCAACACCATTAGATGATTCAAATACAAAATAATTCTCATCGTCTACATCCATGCTGAAAAATTGTAATGGTATATATGCACCCTTATTACTTCCCCACTCTTCAACTTTCAACCATTTATATGGAAAACTACTATCAAACTTATTGCCTGCATTTCTGAATTCCTGGCTATAATATAGTAATTCTTCAGGATTCACTAAATTAAGACCATTATTCTCGTCATAGCTGACTTTTTTTATTTCCCCCTCCACATCATATATTGCCAGTCTCTCAATAAGTTCAAGGATTGCACTGTCCTCGGCTTTTTTGAAGCCCTTTTCACGACCATATGAAAAATTCAACTCATCCTTGTAACGAAATTCACATCCCACAATTGATATATCAGATGAATTCATGTCTTTATAAATATTTGTGATAATGCCGTACTTTTCATCAAAATTCTCTTCTTTGAATCTGGTCAGTTCCACACTGTCACTGATTCTCAGATTCTCTCCTTTGAACGGAGGATTATAATTCTGATATTCCTCTGATTCCTTATCTATTGCAGGCAACTCACTGATATTGATATTGTATGGCTTTGCCGAATAATCCTTATACATAAGCTCGCAAAACTCATAATCATCAATTTCTTTAGAGGCTTTACAATAATCATCAATTATTTTTCTTGTCACGAAATCATCGTTCTCTTCAACAATGTCATAGCTAAAATCAAGCTTTATTCTTTTGTTAGTATAAAGGCGTTCACCCAATACCTTCTTAGCACTTTTTTCATCAGAATTCTTTATGAAAAAGCATCTGTCAAATGCATATATCATATTAATCCACCCTAAAAATCAATACTCCTTCTTTAGAAAATATTCCCTTATCATCAAAAGCATATACACTTTTCTCTGAGGCAAATAATCTTTTGATTTCATCGAATCCCAAAGCTAGTGATACCTTCACTCCATAGCTTTGGAATAATTTAATTATTGTTTCCGTAACACTTTCTTTTGCAGCATCGAGAAGTAATTCATTCTTTCCCTCTGCTTCTATTACTTCTTTGTCCTTTACTCTTGTAATCACCCTGTTTATGTTGCCATCATTCTTGAATTCATACTCAAAATTCATGTCAATAATGTCCTTTGACTTAACAATAAATCTATTAAGTGCTTCTGCCTCTGTAACAGATTCATCGATTCGAACATAGTCTTCTTTTACTTTCCTAAATGCATCTGCCCCAAGCTTAAGTCCATAGAAACTCTTATTCTTAATCTCAAGAGAGCTATTTATACAATAGGTGTTGAACATTTTTCTATAACCAGATAGTGAATCCATTAACATCAAAACCATATAGTTTGCTGCAACAGCACAAAAAGCGTCACTAAATCTAACTTTCTTCTCTGAACAGCACATAAATTGATCTAACATCTGAATTACTTCAGACTTTATCTTTGTTGAATAAATCCAACTTTCTTTATTAGCATTAAATGCCATCACAATATAGTTGTCAGCCTCAATATTGGCAATTGCTTCTTCTATTTTGTCCAGATCATTTCTCTGGTCAACCACTATAATCTGAGTTTTTCTGGTAACCTTATTAGACGAAAAATCCCCAAAATACATCTGAATTCGATTCTCTAATAATTTAGTCAACTGTTCTGACTCATGACCTATAACTTTAATCTCTATATCACTATTTGCAAGACTAATCATCATCTGATCAAAGTCTATATAATTCTTAATCAGATATCTCAGTATTTTTGCATCTGGGTAGGTTACCTCAGAGTAATTCAAAACACCAATTTGCATTAGAAATCTTACTATCTTTGACTGCAACGTGTACTCTTCTAAGGTTTCAACTTCACGCAATTCTTTAAAGTATGACATGCATTTAAGCAATTCCTCATATGTAAAGATTTCTTTCTTAATCCTATACTCCTTATTATGAACACGAATAAGGCTTGTACTACCCTCATCTTTCAGAAAACTGTTATATCTATACATTAGATATTTTTTCATCATACCTCTCCTCTTTAAGCCTCTTTTGTATTAACTAACAAGTAGCTTGCCTCAACTCTTTTTCTTGAATTAAGCCCCATTGCCGGCAAAAGAAGATACACAAAATTAACAAGCATTCTATATGCCTGAAACTCCTTTTTCTTGAAGAAATCCTTGTTGGCATTAGAAAATGCCGCCTTATGAAAGGAACTTAATGATCTAAATCTTCTATGTTGCATACTAAGGCTTATGCTAAATGCTTTGTTGGTATTAGTTTCATTTTCTGCTGTTAGGAGTTCCTGATACATATTTGAATATAGAGATTCCCATTCTCTACATATCTCTATTATTTCTTCTGGAATCTGTTCTGGCACCTCTCCTTTAAAGTTGTTCTCTATAAATCCCCCAAATGATGACAGGGTTTCTGCCATCTCAGTGAATTTATCCTGGAACATCTTTTTATACTTTCCCATATCCTTGTGTCTGTAGCTAAGGAACCCTAATAAGTGCGACTTAAACGAAAGGTATCCATAGCCTATTCCAGTCTTGTCCAACTGCATGGACGCACTATAGAACATTCCAAATAAAAGCTTAAGCTGTATATCCTCATCCCTGTTATACAAGAACTTTATCGCCTTCTCGAGAACCTTCTGCCCCTTAATGAAATAGTCGGTGTATATTTCCTTATCGATTGGATGATTATACTCACCATCTCTTTTGATTGCTTCGATTTTTTCACACTTAATAGTAAGATTTTCAATTGGAATACATGCTGAATAGCCGTTTACTCTGCTTATATTCTTCTGATTGTCTAAATAATATTTATTCTCCTGTACACTTGCTTCACTAAGATTTGATAAATATTTATCAAAAATACTTTGGATTTTGGAATATATGTAAGTAATCTTAATGTCTGAAGTATTCAGGTATAAGTCTATAACTGGAATAACATTTACACTTCTGGTAAAATAATAATTATCTTTTACATGCTCTTCCAAAAAAGGAATCAGCTCATTAACTATGAAATCTGTTTTAGCTTCACTTGAAATATTAATCCCAATTTGAATGTGATACATTTTCACACCCCTTTACCTTTTTACACTATAAATTCTGTCAAAAACTCTTCCGAGCCTATATTAGTAGGTATTACCTCTGAAATATTAATCCATTTACTAGTTGCAACTGTATTTACAAATACCTTCAGCAATACCATATTCTCTAAGTCAATGTACTGTGGTTTTTCAAACTCTACAGAGACACTTGTTATTCTCAAACTATTGTATTCCTTTTTCCTTCCCTGAATAAAAAACTTAGTTGGAATATTATTTTCTTTTAAAAAGCTGTAGATCTGTGTAAATTGAGACACATTATCATTCTGATTCAGTTTAATTAAATCTGTGTTAATGATCCAGTGTTGTCTCTCCAAAATAATGTTCAACATTTTGATGCGAGGACTCACATTGACTCTATCTACAGAAAGTTGGTTAAAAAATATAGCCGATGCATCTGAAACATGGCTGATATTTGAGAACAATGAAGAATAAAATGTTATTATTCCTGGATATAATACCCTCATAAGACTTGTACAAATAACAGGCTTGTAATCAGTTCCATCTTTTTGCAAAAGGAACTCATTATCGTGATATACCAAATTGGTATCGTATATATTAATTACTTCCTTATAGTTCTCATCAATCGCATGATTTCTTGTAAGATCGAACTCCAGCCTATCATCAAAAATAGGATAATAAGAGTTGGCATTAAATCCAAAGGTCTCGTATATTTCTGCTATGTTTTCACCCTCGACCTTATAAAAATCTTTTATTTCGTCTCTATATTTCTCAATGATATCTGTGTATCTCAGAAATCTATTGTAAAAGCTCATATAACCTGGATATATTTTGTTAATGACCACATCATCACAATCCATCTCATAAAAAATGCTATATGCGGCTTTTTTTTTCTTTAATTCCGAAGGAATCTGATTTATCAATGAATCAATAAATTCCTCACTGATTACAACTTCATTCTTTTCTGCACTTTTTAATAATTCATTAATAAAGCTAGTTCTAAGTTCATCCAGTTTTTTGATTATCTCAGACTCACTTGTAATTTGCTTCCAAGGATCAATCCAGAAATTGCTATATTTCATGTTCACATTTGCGACCAACTGGAAAATATAAGGATTGTTGATTGGAATAGAGTCAGTTTTCATTTTGCGCTCCAGTTCCATCTTAACTTCCTGCTGAATCCTTGTATTAACATCGAAGATTGTATATAGCTGCATCAACTTTGAAATGCTATACTGTGCACTCTCCGGCAGATTGTGAACCTTATCCTTGACCACAATATTGTCTTTGTATATAAACTCTCTGCTTTTAAAACCAGCATCAAGACCGCATTTCTCGCATGCGCTCTTTTCTATTTCAATAATTCTTTTCTCCAAATCCAGGCTGTACTCTTGATTTATTTCTTTAACAAGCTTCTGAATCTCAACAAAATCCCCACGAACACAGCTTGCCAAATCATCTTTTTCCTTAGTGATTTCGCCTAGCTTATCTACGAAATGCTGAAGCACATCACCTTCATCGGAAAAATAAGAATCAATTCTGAATAATCCTATCTCCACCAGCTTGCGTATAAATACGCCTGTCTGTTCTTTATCTAACTCCAGTAATTCCAGAATATCTTTAAAATACCAATCATTCTTGTCAGCCTGATTTAAAATCGGTGCAAAATATGGATTGTTCTTAACTTTTACATTGCAATCTCTTGATTTGAATAATTTGTGGTTTTGAGCATTATCTCTCTGTCCAAAAATATTAATCTCGCTATCGACTATATAAAAATTCTTATTGAGCTTGAACTTCACATCTTCAATGTATTCATCTCTCAGTATTATCCTGTCATACATCTGGAAAAGAAGGACAAAATTCAATGATATATTATTCTTTTTGAGTTCATATCTGATTGGATTCATAGTACCTATGATTCCAACCTTATTAAGCCAGCCCATTGGACTTGTTTTGGTAAATGCATGAGACACTATTCTTGCAAGCACAAGCTCCAATTTTCTTGTCTCAGTATTATTCCTCAATTCACCTTCAAGATACCATTTCATCTTCTCGTATATTCGGGGATTAACAGTTGATATAGAATTGTAAATATCTGTATCATCCATAATTGAATTACGAAGAATATTTCTTGAATTTAAATAATCATTTTCAATCGCATCAGAAAAATCATTTTTCTTCCCAAGCAACTGTTGGCAACGATTCTCAAACTGCTCAAGCATAGTGTTTATTTCATCAAAATCAGTGACATAGGAAGTGTAATTGTATTCGAGGTTAAGCTTCTTAAGGCAATCAAGAACCTTTCTTCTCTTGCTATTACGAACAAGAATCTTATTGCTGATCTCAAAATATATCTCAGCCGCAAAATTCCTTAACTCCTCTTCCTCCGCTATAATATCTTCCAACATTTCTGCTTTTTTTCTATAATTTGTTGTAATAAAATCATTATTCTGCAGTTTTTCTCTGCAAACTGTTAGAGGATGTATTTTCATCTTATTTTTTCTTCTTCCATTTAATTCCAACAAAAATTCCCGCTACAATAATCAAGCCTACTAAGAATGCCATTGAAAACCAAAAGCCCTTAACATCGCTGCTATATCGCTCGATATCCCATGCTACTCTAAGAACATTTGTCATGTGATAAAGCGGATTGATCATAGCTACCTTCTGGAATGATCCTGGCATCATACTTAAAGGAATAGTAGTATCGCTCAGAATGAACATTGGCATAAAGAAAGCCATCATTGCTGCTGAATATGTATTGAGCTTATCTATTAAAATACCTGCTCCAAATCCAAGACACAGTGAGTAAACAATAGTAACCACATATGACACGCAGTAAATTACTGGATTAGGAAGAGTTACATTGAATCTGAATACTGCTAAAAGTAAAATAATAACAAATCCCAAAAGAGCAAGTAAAAAGCCCTTAAATACAACTACACCCATGATTCTGCCAAGACTGATTGGAGTTGCTGATAAACGCTTATAAATTCCTTTTTCCTTGTCACCTACAACCTGATTACCAACGTTATATACTGACGAAGCAAAAAGAATAATTACAGAAAATCCAGGAATGTAGTTTGCAAAAAAACTGAATCCGTTATAATCTACATTTCCGTACATCATTCCGAAAAACAAGAAACTGAAAACAGGCATAAGTAAACTAAACAACAAATATAAAGGCTGTCTAAGATACACTTTTATTTCCACCTTTAACTGCTCAATCAACATCGCCATCATCTTTACCTCCTGAAATTCTTAAATATATTTCTGACAGATCCTTACTTTCTTGCTGCTCAAAGAATTTGTCTAATGCTCCAGCATACAAAAGTTCACCATCCTTAAGATATACTATCTTATCACAATACTTCTGTACCTCTTCCATGTAGTGAGATGACAAGAACAGAAGAGTGTCATTACAAAGCTCTTTAAGTACTGTCCAGAAATCATGTCTGGCTCTTGGATCAAGACCTGTTGTAGGCTCGTCAAGAAATACAACCTTTGGCTTATTAATAAATGCTAAAGCCAGGTTGACTTTTTGCTTCATTCCACCTGACAGCTTGTCATAGTATTTATTTTGATAATCTGTTATCTTCAGCTTATCCATCAAATAATTTATCTCAAAAGTATCCTTGTAGTAGCTCTTAAAAAGACGCAGAAGCTCTATAACCTTCATATTGCTATAAAAAGCATTAGACTGAAGAATAACTCCAATATTCTCTTTCATGTCTTTTAATTCAAACTCATTTGAATAATCAACGGTTCCACTTGTTGCAGTCTGAATACCCATCAATATCTCTAACATGGTAGTCTTACCACTGCCGTTATGCCCAATTACTCCTACAAAAGAAGGTGCCTCAAATTCAAAGGATATGCCCTTTAAAGCTTCAACATCCTTAAAATCTTTTTTTAGATTATTAACTCTCATTTTTTCCTTTCCCAACAATACCTTTCTGTAAAATAGGAACCCTCTGCAAGAAGGTCCCTATCTATTTGTCTCAACATCCTATGAAAGTGCATTTAATTACCTTTTATTATTTACTATATTACCTAATCCCTACTAATTATGCATAAATATACTATGCACCAAAATGTATGCTACAACATGAAGTTGATAAACAACATGAACAACTATTGCATGAGCTGATTCCTGAAGAAGCAGCTGTCTCTGATAAAGTTGTTGTCTCGTCAAGCTCAACGATTTCAATTCCCTCAAAAACATCGTCTAATACTTTCTTGTCTTCCATAAGTGCCCTCCTAGTTATTTATATTTTTCACAGAATGTTGTTTAAATTTTAATTGAGTTTCCTTTTTTTGTCAATAAAATTTATTCATTTTGCACAAATTTATTTTAATAAAAGTCGCTTGTATACTATTTTTTTCCTATATATTACAGTTCTGTTGTGGTGCAAATTTTAATAGTCGAATTTGCGCATATTTATTTTGTGTTTCCTACAGAATCTCTGGATTCAATCTGAAAAAGATAAAATCCATGTCATTTAATTTTTCTTATGAGTCTTGTAAACAATATATTTTTTGATATAATTATTTTGGGAAGTAGAAACAATTGAAATGTTTAAGGTAGAAAGGAAAATTTTTCATATTATGAATCAAGACATGTATAATCGTTCCTCCGAGTCAACAAAAGAATGCATAAATACTCATTATCAAACGCGCGATACTGTATTTTCTATCATCGTATCAGTTGCATTTATTTTAATAATTACGTTTTTGTCGTACTTTGATAACGGTACAGAATCTGATTTTTCTCAAATTATTAAAGTAATAAATTGGCGTGAAATTGCCCCTCTTTTTATTCTTTCTTTGACAATTGGTTTAATTAATTATATTGTCAGACTAATCAAAAAAAGTTGTTGCAAAACAACTACTTTATGTACTGTTGTTGCAAATGTTCTTCAGATTATCTTTGCTTATATTATTACAAAGCAACTTAATTTCTGGAATTTTGATTATATGAATAGCACATCGCCTAATGTTAATCCTAATATTCAGACCTTTTATTGTTCTCTATTTAAAATAAGTACTGTTGTAGAAAATATTTTATTGTGCGTTATTATTGGAATTAATATTGCTGAAATTATCACTGCTTTCTTTAAACAATACAGTAATAAACAGCATTAAATATTTACACGAGTACCAATCTGATTTATCCTGTAAGGTAAGCGATGAATAACATACCGCCCACTATATCTCCAAATGTAGTCAAGCAGTAACGGACTTCTATTTATTTTATGTTCTTTTACCTCTTTTTACAGTAGTCGTATTCTGTTTTCCGGGACATTGGATTTGACATCAATGATTCCTGAACACAGCTCTTTTATAAACCACTCCATAGTATCAGCTGTTCTATACCTGCGGACGAATTCATATAATTCGGTATATACAGGAGTACCGTATAGAGATACTACAGAATATTCAGGCTGTTTGCCTTTGCTGTTCCAAAACCGCTCTCTGTTGCTTTCGTTCTTCTGGTTCCTTCTCTTTTAATGAACTCTCTAGATAGAAGAACTTATTGCAATACTGCCGACCGATTTCTGCCCGAAGCAGTTCTTTTGCCTTCTCTTTATCAGGAAAAATGTTACATTTATACATATCTCCCCTGTCTCAGCTTTTCTTATCAGTCATATGGAAACGACAGCCTCAATTTACATATAATGTTTCAGACAAATAAAAAGGACGCATAATCTATCCCACGCCCTCACTACTATCTGGCTTTATCTTCCCTTACCTTCGATACTTCCTTATGTGCCGCTTCCTGCTTCACCTCATCCACACCTCTAGCCTCAAATGCATCTGCATTATACTGATACTCCTGCGGCTCAGCGACCATTGGAGAGTATACAATCTCTGCTTCCACTCGCTCAGCTTCTGCCCTCTCCGGTTCCGTCTGTTCCTGCACCTTAGCATTCTCCATATGCTTTTCCTTATCCATTCTCACATCTATCGCTAGATTATCCAGCTTATCAATAGATGCATCCAAATGAAGTTTCATTGATACAAGCATCTTTTTCACTGCTTTCATCGGAGCAAGTACTGCCTTTGTAATTGGATGTTTCTGCTCTTTCTGAGAATAATCTACCTCCGGTTTGTCAGCAAAAGTACGGAATGCATTAGCTGCTGTCTGCCCGGCTTCACGAAATTCTTTTGCAAGAAGTGCTGTCTTTGCTATATCCTTATCCGTGGTCTTAATTGCGCCTCTTACATTCTCTCGGATATCAAGAAGTCTTTTCTTAATTCCTAAGAACTCCGACACCCTGTATAATGCAGCTCTTCCCTTTTCCTTTGCTTTTTCGACTATGCCCTTAGCAGTAGACCTGACCTGTTCTTTCACTTCCAATACCTGCGACTTTATATGCTCACATCTGCTATTAAGTCGCTCCTGTGCTTCCGACAATGCCTTTTTAGCATTATTGACAAGTGTATCCTCCTGCATTTCTTTGATCTGGTTCTGCATGTTGGTAAGTTCTTCCGTCATGGAATCAATCTTTTTCTCCAGTCCATCCACATAGCTGCATATCTCAAATACATCGTTTGCCTGCTCTTTCATGGCATTCTTCTTTAACAATTCGAGAAGTTCCCTTACAACCTCCTCATTGGTAAGTGTTTTTCCTGCTTCCATATCCATTCTGTTTCCTCCATTCTGTAAATGGGGCAGCCTTGGCCGCCCCTGTAACATGATTACTAATTATCGAAAGGGCGTTGCCTCTTTGTCCTTCTCTTTATCGGGATTGCCATGATGTTTCTCGGCACTCTCCCTCGCCTTTTCGTTGCTCTTATCCTTTGCTTTCTCATATTCAGAGATAATCTCATTATAGAGTTTTTCCCTGAAATCCTTTGTGACCGGATAGCAGACATCCTGATAGATTGGCTTGCCCTGCTCGTCCACCTGCTTTGTCTTATAAGAAGGCATTGATACAAAGATTTTCTCTTTGCCCTGCACGATATTGATGTTATTTACGATGAAACTGTTTTCAAAGTAAATACGGGCAAGTCCTTTGATGTTACTGCCTTCCCTCTCATAAGGTGTCACAGTTACGGAAAACTCAGGCATTTCACGTGTTCTGTCCTGCTTCTGTGTCTCCTCTTTCTCTGGTTCCTTGATTCTTGCATAGGCATCAAGGATATTGGTATAGAGTTCCTCACGAAACTCTGCTGTGATAGGATTGCACACATCCTTATAAATCACACCATTGCTTTCATCACGCTCATTGGAGCGGTATCTAGGCATTGAAACAAAAAGCTCTCCCTTGTCCTTATTCTCAAGGATTGCAATATTGGTAATCTTAAATGAATCACCAAATACTACTGTTGCAAATCCCTTGATGTTGCTGCCCTCTTTTGCCCTTACTTCGTTTACTTTAATTGAATACTTCATATGCTATTCCTCGCTTTCTTTTTGTTCTTTGTTTTGCTCCGGTATGATAAGCTCACACCAAAGCTGTTCTATCTGTTCACAAGACAATCTGCCATTAAGCCAGTTGCCAAGTGTAACGACCATTCCGTCCTGCTCGTAATAGAGCCACTCCTGTGTTTCAATGTTCCCCTCATACACGATAGTCACATCAAAATCAGGCATAAATAATCCTTCCTCTGCATCCCATACACAGGCTATTCCCTGTCTGAGTGTCAGATTCAGGCTTTCGACATACACAGACCAGCCGCTTACAACTATCTGAAAGTCATCATCAATCTCTGCAATATCATCCTCAAGCCCGATTAGCTCTTCCATTTCCGATACTGCCTCTTCTATCTCACCTAACCGGTATCTCTTATTCATCCATCACCACCTCCTTATAAATGCATCTGACCACAAAACGCATGGTTCCTTCCATTACCGGATACCTGATATCTAACCCCGGTATCTCAATGATGCC
>OHFH01000086.1_pt1 | contig 41326 bp, 37 predicted proteins | sample 1567401 | NCBI WGS metagenome assembly OHFH01 (sample SAMEA3879542, study PRJEB24766) | human gut metagenome | biome: human-associated habitat; feature: feces | place: USA | collected 1985/1987
CGGACAGTGGAATAGAACTGCAATGCGAGAAGGATTGCGTTGTTCTTTCCGGGCGGCAGTGGAAAAAACAGCTTGCCGACCTTTCGCAGAGTATTGTTTTTATTGATGAAGGGAATGCTTTTACTGCTTCAAAGGAATTTGCCGCAGCGATTCAGAAAACAGACAACTACTATGTGCTCGTCACGCGGGAAGGACTTGAAACATTACCGTACAGCGTAACGGAAATTTACGGCATCCGGACATCCAAACACTTCGGAGACTTGAAACAGACCTACAATGAGTTTTTCCGAATTTACGGAAAGCCGATGGGACTGGAGAAACTAAAACCAACGGCAATCATTACAGAGGATTCCAATTCGGGGTTCCAGTTTTTTCAGGCTGTTTGCGCCGAAAACGGAATTTTCTGCGAATCTGCTGGTGGAAAGTCCAACATTTTCAAAATGCTGTCCGACCGTGCAGGGGAGAATGTTCTGGTGGTTGCAGACGGTGCGGCATTTGGTTCGCAGATGGAGCGCATTATGCAACTACTTGCCCTCCAGCCGGATTCTCATATTTACCTGCCAGAATCGTTTGAATGGTTGATTCTTCGTTCTGGATTGCTCGAAGATGCGGAGGTCGATGAAATTCTGAAATCGCCGGAAAATTATGTGGAAAGCCAGCAGTATTTCAGTTGGGAGCGCTATTTTACGGCTGTGCTGATGCAAAAGACCGCTGACAGCTATCTGAAATATACGAAGTCAAAACTAAATCCGGTGTACTTGCAGGAACACGAAAAGAAAGCTGTTCTTTCGGAGATGTCCCGTATCCAGCTCGACAAGAAAGACATATAAATCCCTACTAAGCAAACAGGACTGCCTCACATACATTGCGCTGTGGAGCAGTCCTGTTCGTTTAATATGTAATTGTCATTGCACCTTCATGGCAGTCCTGTGCATAGGTGCGGAGCAGATCGAGGTGCTTTGAGGATTTTCGGACGATAGCCGTTGCACGGTCGCCGGACATAAACTCAACGACCGCAAGCCGTGGAATCGTCAGTGTGCCACGGATTTTGAAGCCCACAAGGATCTTCTGATTGCACCATCGCTGGATGCTTTGTACAGAGTAGCCCGTCAGTTCTGAAACTACCGGGGTGGTCAGCAGATCATCATATCCAGCGGTGAGCTTTTCCCACATGGTATACAGCCCTGTTTTTTCCGGCTCTGTAAAATTGAAGCGGATGATCACTGCAGCAGGCTTGTCCGGGTGCCGCTTGGAGCAGCCGTTCTTTCCGATATAAAAGCCCGCTGGCACTTTATACTTTTCGGGGTTATCTTCACGGTCACACAAGTAGGTGATCACATCGTGGGTCGCAATATGGTATTTGCGTGTTTTCTTTCCTGTATTGATACACGGAACGAGGCCGGAATCCAGAAGGTATTTTGCGTGTTGCTTGTTGATGCGGGCAACACGGTAGAACTGGTCTTTCGTCATTCCGTTGGGGTATTCTTCGAGAATTTTATAGCACTCTAACAGCGTTCTCATGTTCATCCATCCTTTGCTGCTTTGATTTTGTCAGCGTCAGAAGCAACATATTGTGTGGATGGATTTTGGCTCCCGGAATCTCTCTCGCCCGTTCTCTCCAACGGGCGTAAAATCTCTCCCAATTCTCTCCAAAAGGCAGATTTTTCTGCGTTTTGGAAAGTGGGTTCAAATCCGCATGGGGCCTAGTGATTTTGGATCTTGATGAAATTTTGAGCGTAAATTCGATGGTTCGTATCTTCTGGCAAAGTGGGCTAATTACCTCTATCTTCCACCAAGTACCGTGAAGCAGGAAAAACTCGAAATCGTTTTGTCCTTAATCGGGCACGTGGGTTCGAATCCCACCATCTCCGCCAGAAGTCGCAGATTCAAACGAATCTGCGACTTTTTCTTTTGCATCAAGCAGAGAAAGACCGCTTTTGCCTCATCACAGTATGCTTTATGCATGAACGATAAATCCATAATTATTTGGGGAGTTTGGATTCTCCCAAAAGGTTCGCAATGACCCCAGCAGACCCCTGTTTGCTCTTGTAATCGAGATGTGCGTAGATGTCAGCGGTGGTAGAAAAGGTACTGTGCCCCAGCCATTCCTGAACCTGCTTCATAGATACGCCGTTCATCACCATCAGGCTGGCGCAGCTGTGCCCTTACGGTATAATTACGACAAACCGGAAAAGCCCCGTATATCAAGGGTTTTCGGTTATCTGGCAAGGTTTTTCATCCTTTTCCAAACCGAAAAATCGAGCCGCGAAGTAGTTATATCGTAGGGGGTGTTATAGTAACGACAAAAACTAAATACTGTTTGGGCGGGCTGTCAGCCCGTCCAAGAAATCAGGACATTTCCTCTGAAAAGAAGAAATGTCCTTTTTTTGTACCCAAAATCAGATGCCGACAGGAGGAACACAATGCCGGAAAAAACAGTGCAGAAGGAACCGGGCAAAAAGCCCGCGCCATTCAAAAAGCCGAAGCCGCAGCAGGAAGTAGTCGTTCAGATTCCGCTCTCCGAGCTGCATCCGTTCCCGGATCACCCCTTTCAGGTGCGGGAGGATGCGTCCATGCAGGAAACCGCCGAAAGCGTCAAGGAATACGGCGTCCTCGTCCCCGCGCTGGCGCGGCCACGGGAGGACGGCGGCTATGAACTGATCGCAGGCCACCGCCGCAAACACGCCTGTGAGCTGGCGGGGCTGGCCACCATGCCCGTCATTGTCCGCGACATTGACCGGGACGCTGCCACCATCATCATGGTGGACAGCAACCTTCAGCGTGAGAACGTTCTCCCCTCCGAACGCGCCAACGCCTACAAGATGAAGATGGAGGCCATCAAGCGACAGGGCGCACGGACGGATCTGACTTCGCCGAAAATTTCGGCGAAGTTCCGCAGCGATGATGAGATTGGGCAGGAAGCTGGTGTGAGTGGCGATACCATCCGCAACTACATCGCCCTGACGCAGTTAGTCCCGGAGCTTCAGCAGATGGTGGACGAAAAGAAAATCGCCCTCAGTCCCGCCTACCAGATCGCGGCGCTGACGCCCAAGGAGCAGGGCTTGCTTCTGGAAACCATCGACAGCGAGCAGGCCACCCCCTCGCTCTCTCAGGCGCAACGGATGAAAAAGCTCAGTCAGAGCGGCGAGCTGAACGAGGACACCATGCTCTCCATTATGATGGAGCAGAAGAAACCGGAGAAAAACGACATTACCCTTTCCGGTGAAAAGCTCCGCAAATACTTCCCGCGTTCCTATACCCCATTCCAGATCGAGAACACCATCTTCAAATTACTGGACGCATGGCAGAAAAAGCGCCAGCGCGACCAGAGCCGTTGAGCGGACAAGCAGTTTGTTTGTCCGCTATTTTCATGCCAAAAGGAGGACGCCATGTATATCAACACATTCAAATATACCCCCAAGGATGTGAGCTGCCAGCTCTGTACCGAGTATGTGAAAAAGCTGGGCTGTACCGCCCTGCGCTGCCCGTGGCTGGCCGAGCGTATCGAAGCCGGTGTGGTCGGCTACCGCGAGGCCGTCATGGAAACATTCCCCCGCGACCGCCGCCTGTCCTCGCGCCTGAACCTGCTGATCAAGCACTATCCCGGAAGCCTTTGGAGCAACGAGCAGCATGAGCGCAGGATGCAGTATCAGTGCGCCGTGCAGGGCTATCGCCGCCGCAGAGACACCACCGCCTACTATGCGGCCATGTACCTGCTGACCTCCAACGACGATATTTACCGCCGCACGGCAAACTGCTTCTGCAAGGACGGGATCGAGTTCGGCTATGCGGTGCTGAAAAACACCTCGCCGCACAACTACGCGCTGTTCATGGCGGCGCGCGATCTCTGCGACAAGACGGAGGCGGTCACGATGGCGGACTTAGCGGAACCGGAGGTCATTGACCCGGAGGCGCTGCGCCTGATCGTCAACGCCACTTTGATCGCCCGCTACGGGCTTGCCGCCTTTCAGATCAGAGCGCGAGGTGCCGAATATGAACGCTGATGATTTTGTCGGCGGTCACAGCATCCTTGCGCTGGAGCGCTTTATGGACGAAACCCGCCACATGATTATTTTTGATGTCCTGTCGTGGAAATCCCCTGTGGGTGAAAAGGGCGAACGGCTGCGGCTGTTCCTCTCCGACGTGGGATATGCCAAGGCGCAGGCATCCGAGAGGCGCGGAGAAATCAAAATCCGCAAACACGCCGCCGTCATTGAGGGGCATATCCTCCCTGACCGGAAAAAGCGGCGTCACTAAAATGATTGGAGGAATTACCATGAGCAGAGTAACAGAGCTGGAAAAAGCGCTGACCACGCTGTTCCGCAAGGGTACGGAGGTCGGCTACACAGAAACGGAAATCGACGAGTTTCTGGAAAACATCGACTATCACGCCCTGCTGCAAGCCGTTTGGAACAAGGCCGAAACGGTCTATGCCTATCGCGCAGACGGCAAGAATGCGCTGAGCTTGGACTATCGCAGCGCGGAGCTGTTCAAGCAGCGTGCGACGCTTCTCTATGAGGACGTAGGCGACAGCTATATCGGCGCGGTGTTTGCCGCCCGGTCGATGGAGCTGTGGCTGCTGGAGGATATGGGCTTTGCCGTCGTTGCCAAATTCAGCGTGAACGCCGGAGAAGGCGAATACATCACCGAGTATCGCGTCTACAAGGGCAGCGATTGGGCAGACAGCGAGATTTCTCTGGATTTGGAGGACTTGGTGGCCGAGCTTGCCGCCCTGTGCGATCCCTACTACGAACACGAGCAGCCCATCTATGAGCTGTGATGTGGGAAAGGAGTGAAAACGGAGCGGCTTCCCCATGCGGGAAACCATTCAGAACACAAACGGCAAGCAGTTTCACGCCGTCAGCCTGTCCGGTGGCAAGGACAGTTCCGCCATGCTGCTTTTGATGATCGAACGAGGTATGCCCATCGACATGGTGCTGTCAGCGGACACCGGCATGGAGTTCCCGGAAATGTACGAACACCTTGCCAAACTGGACGAGCATCTTTTCCGGGAGCGCGGCATCCATATTACCACGCTGCGGCATCCCAAGGGCTTTGAATACCTGATGTTCGATGAACCCAAGCAGAAGCCCCGCAGTCTGGAAAACCGTGCAAAGCTGGGCATCCCGCCCTACGGCAACGGCTGGCCGGGAATCCGCGTCCGCTGGTGTACCGGGCAGCTCAAAACGCACCTCATCACCAAGGAGGTCAACCGGCTCAAAGGCGAGCTGGGCGCGATCCACTATGTCGGTATCGCCGCCGATGAAGCGTGGCGCTGCAAGGATGAGCGGTATCCCCTCGTGGAATGGGGCATCACGGAGGCGCAGGCGCTCCAAGCCTGTTACGACCGTGGCTTTGACTTCGGCGGGCTGTATGAGATTTACCACCGTGCGTCCTGCTGGTGCTGCCCGTTCCAGCGTATCGACGAGCTGCGGAAGCTGCGAAAGCATCACCCGGAGCTGTGGGAAAAGCTGCTGGAGCTGGATCGCCGTGCGCTGGCGCAGTTCGGCACCGGCCCGCTGGGACAGTTCAAGCAGAACTGGAGCGTAAAGCGGCTGGATACGCGGTTTGCCGAGGAGGACGGCCAAACAGGTTGACTGCCCTGCGGAAAGGATTGAAGCAATATGGCTGTATTTCGCGTTGAACGGACGCGGGATTACACGGTGATGTGCAACCATCACCTGAAAGACGGCAATCTTTCCCTGAAAGCCAAGGGGCTGCTCTCCATGATGCTCTCCCTCCCCGACGAGTGGAATTACACCACGCGGGGGCTGGCTGCGATCTGCAAGGAGGGCGTGGACGCCATCGGGAAAACGCTCAAGGAGCTGGAGCTGGCGGGCTACATCATCCGCCGTCAGCTTCGCGGCAAGGACGGGCGCATTTCCGACACGGAGTACACCATCTTCGAGAAGCCCCGAAAGCCCTCTCCACCGGATACGACTTTACCAGATACGGAAAACCCGTATCTGGATAACCCGGATACGGAGACACCGGATACGGATAATCCCGCGCAATTAAATACTAAGAAATCTAATACTCAAAAATCAAATACTGATCTATCAAGCACTCATTCATTCTTTCTGCCTGCGGCGGACGGAATGACGGACGGATTTGAGAAAAAAGCGGAGATCAGAGAGCAAATCGAATACGACATTCTCTGTCAGCAGTATGACCGGATGCAGCTTGATGAGCTGGTGGAGATTATGCTGGAGGTTGCTATGAACCGCAGCCCCACAGTCAAGATCGGGCGGGATGCGGAGTATCCCACCGGCTTCGTGCAACAGCGCTTTGAAAAGATCACCTCCATGCACATCGAAAAGGTCATGGACGGTATCCGCGAGAACACCACCCGCGTTTGGAATACGAAAGCCTATCTCATGGCGGCGCTGTTCAATTCCGTTTCCACCATCGACAACCACTATGCCATGCTGGTCAATCACGATTTTCACGGCGGCCCCTAAAGGCCGTCATTTTTCATGCCCGATTCCGGGAGAAAGGATTTGATACCGATGAAACGCCCCCTTGCCTACATCACCGCTCCGTGGAGCGAGAATGAGTTTGAGAACACCGAAAATGCCGCCAAGTATTGCAGGGCGGTCTATGACGCGGGCTTTTCGCCCGTCTGCCCCGCGCTGTTTCTGCCGCTGTTCCTACGCGATGAGATTCCGCAGGAGCACAAGGACTGCATCGACATGGCGCGGGAGTATCTGCGCCGCGCTCGTGTGCTGGTGGTTTGCGGCAGCACCGTGGATGAAAGTGTGAAAAACGACATCGCCGTGGCCGAGCGCCTGCGGATCACCGCCACCACGCTGGACGGCATCCTGACCGTCAAGGGACAGGGGCGCAGAAATGAATGAGCATCTTCTGCACCGGCTGGTGGTACCGCCTTAGTGTCCCGGCATTCTCCCTGCAAATCGGAGGAAAGGAGCGTGATAAGTCATGCAGGAAGAAGTTGAACAGAGAATCGTATCCCTGATGATCTCCTGCGGAAAGCTGGGCGAACAGGAATTTCGCAAAGCCATTGCCAAGCTGCTGGAGCAGCTGAAAAACGACCGCCAGAAGCATCAGTACAGCAAGGCCAATCCCCACGGAAAAATGACCGTCAAGCAGCTTGCCGCCAAGGATAAGGGATTGCAGAGCATTGAAGTCACCGATCAGAATATCGGCTCATTCAACCGGATTGCCCGGAAGTATGGCATTGACTTCGCTCCATTCAAGGTCAAGGGCGAAAAGCGATACATGGTGTTCTTCAAAGCGCCGGACGCTGACGCCATGACCGCCGCGTTCAAGGAATATACCGCCAAGCAGGTCAGAAAGGCGGAACGCCCCTCGGTACTGGAAAAGCTGCAACACTTCAAGTCGATCATTCAGGCGGCTGTGGTGGACAGGACAAAGCGGAAGGAGCTGGAACGATGAAGCAAGTCAACGTCAAAAAGCTCATCCTTCCCAACATCCCGTATGTGTTCATCGCGCTGCTGGCCACCAAGGTCAGCGAGGCGGTGCGGCTGGCTCCCGGTTCGGACGCTTCCGCGAAGCTGCTGAACATTATGACCGGTCTGAACACGGCGTTTCACTCCCTTGTCCCCAGCTTTCATCCCATTGACCTGTGCGTGGGCGTTGCCGCCGCCATCGCTATTCGGCTGGCGGTCTATATCAAGGGTAAAAATGCCAAGAAATTCCGCAAAAATCTGGAGTACGGCAGCGCCCGTTGGGGAACCGCCGAGGACATCAAGCCCTACGTCGATCCCGCGTTTGAGAACAACATCATTCTCACGCAGACGGAGCGTCTGACGATGAATAGTCGCCCCAAAGACCCGAAAACGGCGCGGAACAAAAATGTCCTGATCGTCGGCGGCAGCGGTTCGGGCAAGACCCGCTTTTGGTTGAAGCCCAATCTGCTACAATGCACCTCAAAAACCTATCCCACCAGCTTCGTCGTCACCGATCCCAAAGGGGACATCGTTGTTTCCTGCGGCCATGCGCTGCAAAAGAACGGGTATCAGATCAAGATTCTCAATTCCCTGAACTTCAAGAAGTCCATGCACTACAACCCGTTCGCCTACATCCACTCGGAAAAGGACATTTTGAAGCTGGTCACGACGCTGATCGCCAACACCAAGGGCGAGGGTAAAGCCGGTGACGATTTCTGGGTGAAAGCGGAAACGCTGCTCTACACCGCCCTTATCGGGTACATCCACTATGAAGCGCCGGTGGAGGAACAGAATTTCTCTACGCTCATTGAGTTTATCAATGCGATGGAGGTGCGTGAGGACGATGAGGACTTCAAAAATCCGGTGGATTTGATGTTCGAGGAACTGAAAAAGCGCAAGCCAGACCACTTCGCCGTCCGCCAATATGCCAAATTCAAGCTAAGTGCCGGCAAGACAGCTAAGAGCATCTTGATTTCCTGCGGCGCACGGCTTGCGCCCTTTGACATTCAGGAGCTACGGGAACTGACGGCCTATGACGAGCTGCAACTGGACACGCTGGGCGACCGGAAAACCGCCCTGTTCATCATCATGTCCGATACGGATGATACCTTTAACTTTCTCATTTCCATGTGCTATACCCAGCTTTTCAACCTGTTGTGTGAAAAGGCCGACGATGTGTACGGCGGACGCTTGCCGGTTCATGTCCGCTGCCTCATTGACGAGGCCGCAAATATCGGGCAGATACCGCGACTTGAAAAGCTGGTAGCGACGATCCGTTCCAGAGAAATCTCCTGCTGCCTTGTCTTACAGGCACAGAGCCAGCTTAAAGCCCTGTATAAAGACAGCGCGGATACGATTGTCGGCAACATGGACTGCTCCATCTTTTTGGGTGGAAAGGAACCCGGTACGCTGAAAGAGCTGGCGGCGGCGCTGGGCAAGGAAACCATCGACAGCTATAACACCGGCGAGAGCCGTGGCCGCGAGGTTTCCCATTCGCTGAACTATCAGAAATTGGGCAAGGAGCTGATGAGCGTGGATGAGCTTGCCGTGCTGGATGGCGGCAAGTGCATCTTGCAGCTTCGCGGCGTCCGCCCGTTTCTGTCCAACAAATATGATCTCACAAAGCATCCCCTCTACCGCTACACAGCGGATTATGACAAGAAATACGCCTTTGACATAGAGCGTTTTCTGTCCCATCGCCTCAAGCTCAAGCCGGATGATGCAGTTGAGGTGTATCAGGCAGACCTTTCCGGCGAACCTGTCGCCTGACGGCGGCAGCCTAATTTGACAACGGCTCGATGAAACTTCGTGGAAGAAATGTACCCTCCAAAATCTAAAACATATTTTTCGGAGGTACTATTTATGGCTTTCTTTAATTCTGCTGTTGGTGTTCTTCAGACCCTCGTTGTGGCGCTGGGCGCTGGCCTCGGCATTTGGGGTGCGATCAATCTGCTGGAGGGCTACGGCAACGACAACCGTGCGATGCGTTCCTGACTGAAAAGGTCAGGCACAGGTCGAAGGACGAATGAAGTCCAAAACCTTGGAGAACTGATATTTCGATGGATGAAATGAGGGGGTAACGCCCCGAAGCGTCCACACTAATACTCCGACTGGCATAGGTGCGCAACCGCCGATTGTCAGAAGCTCGGTGAAGTCGGCAGAGAGATGCCGTAGTTTTGGCTGCAAAGCTGAAATCGAAAGCTGTCCAGAGGTGGATAGCGCATCCTATATGCCGGGTGTCAGCCGCACATGGTTAGTATGTATGGAAATACTGACGAACTTCTGAATGTACAAGTCTAAACGTTGATACCATCGAAACGGTGGTACTCCTTATACGGAGGTATTCGTGGACAAGTAAAAATGGTTGTTATGAAAGTCCATGTGCCGTTACAGGCGGCACGATTCGTAAAGAATTGAATACAGGCTTAGAGGAAGAACCTAAATGCGGCCCATGATAGAAATATCGGAACGCAGGAAGCTGAAAACATTTAGCCTGTTGCAAGGCTGCGAGATGGTGGATGGGAATACCTTCGTGAGAAGGCAATAACCATTCTTTGTTTCAGTGAAAGTAGTGGCGTAGTACCTATGAAGCCGTGAAAAAGTAAACGGTGGAGGAAAGGCCACAAGTCGAATTTGGCAAAAGGAGCACACACAAAGTGTCGCAAGCCCTGTATGACCAAATTCGATGGAACGCCGTGTGCGGTGAAAGCTGCACGCACGGTGTGGAGCCGGGGAAAAGCTGGAGATCATATCAAATGCTTACCTATGGCTATCTGGTGCTAAATCTCAGGGCATGAAGCAGCTGATGGCCGGGGGCGGGGTGGCCTTGATTGGCATTACCCTCGTGCCGCTGCTGTCCGGTCTGTTCGGTTAATCGGCAGCTCGTTTGCTTCCCGTAAATCCACGGAGGGTGCCGCTTTCGGGCGGCATCCTCCCGAAAGGAGGGCAACCCTATGGATTTCTTATGGGATAAGATCACGGAATGGCTGAAAGAAATGCTCATCGGCGGTATCGTGAGCAATCTGTCCGGGATGTTCGATGCGACCAATCAAAAGGTTGCCGAGATCTCCGGTCAGGTGGGCTTATCACCACAGGCATGGAACGGCAGCATTTTCAGCATGATACAAAACCTGTCGGAAACCGTGATCGTCCCCATCGCAGGCGCAATTCTCGCCTTTGTGATGACGCTGGAACTGATCCAGCTCATTACCGACAAAAATAACCTCAACGACATGGACACATGGATATTCTTCAAGTGGGCGTTCAAGTCCGCTGCCGCTGTCCTGATTGTAACAAACACATGGACGATTGTGATGGGCGTGTTCGATGCCGCCCAAAGCGTCGTTGCCAGCGCCTCCGGGCTGATTATCGGCGACACCAGCATCAATATTTCAAGCGTCATGGTGGGTATCGAGGATCGGCTGATGGAGATGGAGCTGGGGCCGCTCTTCGGCCTATGGTTCCAGTCTCTGTTCGTGGGCATTACCATGTGGGCGCTGACCATCTGCATTTTCATTATCACATTCGGAAGAATGATTGAAATATATCTCGTCACCTCTGTTGCCCCCATTCCGATGGCGACCATGATGGGCAAGGAATGGGGCGGCATGGGACAGAACTACATCCGTTCCTTGCTGGCGCTGGGCTTCCAAGCATTTCTCATCATCGTCTGCGTTGCCATCTACGCCGTTCTGGTGCAGAACATCGCGCTTGTGGATGACATCATCTACGCCATCTGGACTTGCATGGGCTACACGGTGCTGCTGTGCTTCTGCCTGTTCAAAACCAGCAGCCTTGCCAAGTCCGTGTTCAATGCCCACTAAGGCCAGAAAGGAGTGCAGATTATGGCCTATGTCAACGTCCCGAAGGACTTAACCAAAGTAAAAACCAAGGTGCTGTTCAACCTCACGAAACGACAGCTCATCTGCTTCGGAAGCGGCGCGCTCATCGGCGTACCGCTTTTCTTCTTGCTCAAGGGCAGCATCGGCACCAGCCCCGCCGCCATGGTGATGATGGTGGTGATGATCCCGGCCATGCTGTTCGCCATGTATGAAAAGAACGGTCAGCCGTTGGAGGTCGTCATCCGCAACATCTACCGCGTGTGCTTCCAGAGGCCAAAGCAGCGCCCGTATAAGACCAACAATTTTTATGCCGTTCTGGAGCGGCAAAACCAGTTAGACCGGGAGGTGTATCAAATTGTCCGAAAAGAAAAAGCTGACCCGCACCGAACGAAAACAGATCGAAGCCGCCATCGCAAGAGCGAACCGAACGGATAAGAAAGAAAAATCGGCGCAGGACAGCATCCCGTATCAGCGTATGTGGCCGGACGGTATTTGCCGTGTGACCGACACGCGCTACACCAAAACGATCCAGTATCAGGACATCAACTACCAGCTCTCACAGAACGAGGACAAGACCGCCATCTTCGAGGCGTGGTGCGATTTCCTGAACTACTTTGACAGCTCCGTGCATTTCCAGCTTTCCTTTGTGAACCTCTCGGCTTCGCAGGAAACCTTTGCACGGAGCATTTCCATTCCGCCCTGCGGGGACGAGTTTGACGGCATCCGCGCCGAGTACGCCGGTATGCTGCAAAATCAGCTTGCCCGCGGCAACAACGGCCTCATTAAGACCAAGTATCTCACGTTCGGCGTTGAGGCCGACAACCTCCGCGCTGCCAAGCCCCGTTTGGAGCGCATCGAAACCGACCTCCTGAACAACTTCAAGCGGCTGGGCGTTGTGGCTGCGCCGCTGAACGGCTTTGATCGCCTGCACGTCATGCACGACATTCTGCGGATGGACGAGCAGGAGCCGTTCCGCTTTTCGTGGGACTGGCTGCCTCCCTCCGGGCTGTCCACCAAGGACTTTATCGCGCCCAGCTCCTTTGAGTTCAAGACCGGCAGGATGTTCCGCATGGGCAAAAAGCTGGGTGCGATCAGCTTCGTGCAGATTCTGGCACCGGAGCTGAATGACCGGATGCTGGCGGACTTTCTGGATATGGAGAGCAGCGTCCTCGTCAATCTCCATGTGCAGTCTGTGGATCAGGTCAACGCCATCAAGACCGTCAAGCGCAAGATCACCGATCTCGACAAGTCCAAAATCGAGGAACAGAAGAAAGCCGTCCGTGCAGGGTACGACATGGACATCATTCCAAGCGACCTTGCCACCTACGGTGCAGAGGCCAAGAAGCTGTTGCAGGATTTGCAGTCCCGCAATGAGCGAATGTTTCTGCTGACCTTCCTCATTCTCAACACGGCAGACACGCCCCGGCAGCTTGACAACAACATCTTCCAGACCTCCAGCATCGCGCAGAAATATAACTGTGCGCTGACCCGGCTGGACTTCCAGCAGGAAGAAGGACTGATGAGCAGCCTCCCGCTGGGGCTGAATCAGATCGAGATTCAGCGGGGCTTGACCACCTCCAGCGTGGCAATCTTCGTTCCCTTCACCACGCAGGAGCTGTTCCAGAGCGGTTCGGAGGCGCTGTACTACGGCATCAACGCCCTTTCCAACAATCTCATCATGGTAGACCGGAAGCTGCTGAAAAATCCCAACGGTCTGATTTTAGGCACTCCCGGCAGCGGTAAGTCGTTTTCGGCAAAACGCGAGATCACCAATGCGTTTCTCATCTGCCCCAAGGATGACATCATCATCTGTGACCCGGAGGGCGAATATACACCGCTGGTGGAGCGTCTGCACGGTCAGGTCATTAAGCTGTCGCCCACCGGCAAGGGCTACGACGGTTCGCCCTGCTACATCAATCCGATGGACTTGAATCTGGATTACAGCGACGATGATAACCCGCTGAGCCTGAAATCCGACTTCATTCTGTCGCTGTGCGAGCTGATCGTCGGCGGCAAGGATGGGCTTGCCCCTGTGGAAAAAACCATCATCGACCGCTGCGTTCGCATCGTCTACCGGGACTACCTCAATGACCCGAAACCGGAGAATATGCCGCTGCTGGAGGACTTGTATAACGCCCTCCGTGCGCAGGATGAAAAGGAAGCGCAGTACATCGCCACCGCTTTGGAAATCTATGTCACCGGTTCTCTGAATGTGTTCAACCATCACACGAACGTGGATGTGAACAGCCGCATTGTCTGCTACGACATCAAGGAGCTGGGCAAGCAGCTTAAGAAAATTGGGATGCTCGTTGTCCAAGACCAAGTGTGGAACCGCGTGACCATCAACCGCGCCGCCCATAAAACGACCCGCTACTATCTTGACGAGTTCCATCTTCTTTTGAAGGAGGAACAGACGGCTTCGTACAGTGTCGAAATCTGGAAACGCTATCGCAAATGGGGCGGCATCCCCACCGGGATCACGCAAAATGTCAAAGTGCGCCCAGATAGGGCGCTGTGCAAAGCAGTCTAAGGTACTGCCGCACACGGCAGTGTGCGAAACAATCTGCCTTACCGACTAAGGAGAAATCCTTTACGGGAACAGCGCATGGCAGAAAAAGGAATAGTCACCAAAGGACTTAGGTGCGACTGTTTCCTAATGTTAAGAAGATATGAGGATAAGATTGGGTTTATCGAATGTAAGGTTCCAGTTCCTGTTTTTTGCAGGTGTGGGAAAAGTCCTGAAACCCATGTCATAACGCTGTCACGTCATCTTTCACGGCGGGACAACTGCCAACACGTTATGAAACAGGCGTGAGAACACGTCACAACGAACCGAAAGCATATCCGACAATCTTCACTAACCTATGCACAGTGCTAACTGGGGATTGCCTAAGTCTGGCTCATTTGCCGGATATGGTAACGGAGGCTCCATAGTAGTCCGAGAGGGATAACGACCCTTACATGGCGAAGGGAGCCAGTTAGTAACATCTAAAATGTAAGAATGAAAGGGAGGAGAAACCTCAATGAAACCAACATCTGAAATTTTAGAGCGTATTGAAAAGTGTTCCAGCGAACACAAAGACGGCGTATTCACAAGACTTTACAGATACTTACTTCGTGAAGATATTTACTACGCCGCCTATCAGAAACTTTATGCAAACAAAGGTGCAACAACACAGGGTATCGACAACGATACCGCAGACGGTTTCAGTGACTTCTATGTAAAAGAGTTAATCCAGTCACTAAAGGACGGAACCTACAAAGCCAATCCTGTAAGGCGTGAGTATATTCCAAAGAAAAACGGAAAGCTCCGTCCGCTGGGTATCCCGTCTTTCCGTGACAAGCTCCTGCAAGAAGTTGTCAGAATGATTTTAGAAGCTATCTATGAACCTGTCTTTGACAGCCACTCCCACGGTTTCAGACCGGGTAAAAGCTGTCATACCGCACTCCGTCAGATTTCTTCTGACTTCACAGGCGTGGTCTGGTTTATCGAGGGCGATATACAAGGTTGTTTTGATAACATCAATCACGAAAAATTGATTGAGATTTTGAGCAGGAAAATCAAGGACAGTCGTTTTCTGAACATCATTCGCCAGTTTTTGAAAGCTGGGTATATCGAGAATTGGAAATACAACGCCACTTACAGCGGTTCCCCGCAGGGTGGTATCTGTTCTCCAATACTTGCAAATATCTATCTGAATGAGCTGGACAAGAAGTTTCGGGAAATCGCAGAACGCTTTGATAAGCCGAGGTCTGCATATCAGACACCGGAATATCATGCGGCAAGCAAAGAATTAAAAAGACTGTCTTATTGGATTGACCATACCGCTGATGAAGCGGCAAGACAAGAACTGATTGACCAGCATAGGGCACAGAAGGAAGCTATGAGAAATCTGCCCTGCAAACCTGCCGACAACAAGAAGTTCACTTTTGTCCGTTATGCGGACGATTGGCTGGCAGGTGTGTGCGGCACAAAAGCGGAATGTGAGGACTTGAAAGCCGAAATCGCTGAATTTCTAAGCACAGAGCTGAAATTAACTCTAAGCGAGGAAAAGACGCTGATAACGCACAGCTCCGAAAAAGTCCGTTTCATTGGATATGATATTTGCGTCCGCAGAAATCAGGAAGTCAAAGGTCACAGAATGAAAAACGGAACGTGGAGAAAATCCCGTACCCTGCACATGAAAGTTGCCCTGTCTGTTCCCCATACGGAAAAGATTGAGAAATTCATGTTTGCAAAGAAAGTCATTCGCCAAAAGGAAAACGGGGAGTTTCAGCCGATACACCGAGCCGGACTTCTCAACCTTGCGGATTATGAGATTGTGGAACAGTACAATGCCGAAGCAAGAGGATTATGCAACTATTACAATCTGGCTTGTGATTATCACACGCTGGACTACTTCTGCTATCTTATGGAGTACAGTTGCTTAAAGACGATTGCTAATAAGCACAAAACCAGTATCCGCAAAATCATTCGCCAGTATAAAGACGGGAAAACATGGTCTGTCCCTTATGAAACTAAAGCAGGAACAAAACGTGTTCGCCCTGTTAAAATCGCAGATTGTAAGCGTGGCGAAGCGAGTGACATCATTTATCAGAGAAAGAAATTCAGCTGGAAAACCACTATTAGACAACGGCTCAATGCCAGAGTTTGTGAACTATGTGGGTGTAAAGAAGCCGATTTGTATGAGGTTCACGTTATACGGAACTTAAACGAATTGGGTAATTCTGATTGGGAAACCGTGATGAAAAAGAAGCGGCGGAAAACGCTTGTTGTTTGTAGCAAGTGCCATGAAAGAATACACAGACACTAATCAATACGTTAATTACTAATGGGGAGCCGGATACTTCGAGAGGAGTAAGTCCGGTTCCGAGGGAGGGTGTAGGAAACCTACCGCCAACGGCGGCAAGGCGCCTTTACCCTACCCTACGACCTGTTATCCAGCCGCGAGGTTGAGAACATTTTTGAGAACAGCGATTTCATCTATATGCTCAATCAGGCCGCTGGCGACCGGCAGATTCTCGCAAAGCAGCTCAACATTTCGCCGCATCAGCTTTCTTATGTGACCCACTCCGGCGAGGGCGAGGGGCTGCTGTTCTACGGCAACACGATCCTGCCCTTCATTGACCACTTCCCGAAGGACACCGAGCTGTACCGCGTCATGACCACCAAACCGCAAGAGGTGGCGTCGGCATGAAAAGAGAACCGCGTTTACAGTTTTCCGACGCCGATCTTGCCGAGCCGAAGCTGAAAAAGCCCATCAAGCGGGTGAAAAAAGCGGAGGCCAAGGCGGATAAGGCGCAGGCGAAAATCCCCAAGAAAACCGTGGTCAAAAAGGAACGCGGCTTTGATCCGGCCACCGGCAAGGTCAAAACGCAGCTCCGTTTTGAGGAAGTGGATAAGAAAAAGCCGCCCTCAAAGCTGACCCATGCCGTGCAGGATGCCCCCGCCAACCTCATTCTCTCTCAGGTTCACCGGGAGGTGCGGCAGAGCGAGGATGACAATGTGGGCGTAGAGGCCGCGCACAAGATGGAGCAAACCGTGGAGAGCGGCGGGCGGCTGGTGCAGTCTGCCCACCGCGCCCATCAGCTCAAGCCTTATCGTGCTGCCATCCGTGCAGAGAAAAAGCTGGAACGAGCCAATCTTGACGCGCTCCAGAAGAAAGCAGAGATCGACAGCCCCACCAGCAATCCCGTTTCCAAATGGCAGCAGAAGCAGGCAATTAAGAAGCAGTATGCCGCTGCCAAGCACAATCAGGCGGCGCAGACTACGGCAAAGGCGGCAGAGAATACCGCCAAGGCCGCGAAAAAAGCCGCTGAAAAGGCTGAGAAAGCGGGCAAATATGTGTGGGAACACCGGCGCGGCTTTGCCATTGCCGCCGCAATTCTGCTGATGCTGGCATTTCTGCTCAACGGCCTGTCCTCCTGCTCGGTGATAATGGATGGCGTCGGCTCCGGGATCGCGGCCAGTACCTATCCATCGCAGGACGCCGATATGCTGGGCGCGGAAGCGCAGTATTGCGAAATGGAAGCAGAGCTTCAGCGCTACCTCGACACCTATGAAAGTACCCATGACTACGATGAGTACCACTTTGATCTGGACACCATCGAGCATGACCCCTATGTACTCATTTCCATGATTACGGCGCTGCATCAAGGGGAATGGACGCTGGATGAGGTGCAGGGTACGCTCCAAATGCTCTTTGACCGCCAGTACATTTTGACCGAGGATGTGGTGGTGGAAACCCGCTACCGCACAGAAACCGACACATGGACGGACGCGGACGGCAACACCCATACGGACACCTATCAGGTGCCGTATGACTACTACATCTGCACGGTCACGCTGGAAAACTTCAATCTCTCCCATGTTCCCGTTTACATTATGAGCGAAGAACAGCTCGGAATGTACGCCACCTATATGGCCACCCTCGGCAACCGTCCCGACCTGTTCCCCGGTTCAGGCTACATCGGCAAGTATGTGGAGGGCAGCTATACCGACTACGACATTCCCCCGGAGGCGCTGGACGATGAGGTATTTGCCGCCATCATCAAGGAAGCGGAAAAGTATCTCGGCTACCCCTACGTTTGGGGCGGCAGCAGTCCCTCCACCTCGTTTGACTGTTCGGGCTTCGTCAGTTGGGTCATCAATCATTCCGGTTGGGATGTGGGCAGGCTGGGAGCGCAGGGGCTATGCAATATCTGTACGCCCGTACCCTCTGCCAATGTCAAACCGGGCGATCTGGTATTTTTCACCGGAACGTATGATACCCCCGGTGTCAGCCATGTGGGTATCTACGTCGGCAACAATATGATGATCCACTGCGGAGATCCGATCTCTTATGCAAACTTAAATTTAAACTATTGGCAGTCCCATTTCTACCGCTATGGGCGCTTGCCGTAAAGGAGAGTGAACGATATGAACCCGAAAATTATGAAGCTCCGTGGAGAGCTGGAGAAGAACAAATGCAAAATCTCCGATCTGCAAGGCCGCAACCGCGAGCTGGAAAAGCAGATTCGTGAGCTGGAGGACACCGACATCATCGGCATGGTGCGCGAGAACGGCATGACGATGGAACAGTTTGCCGAGCTGTTCCGCCGTATGCAGGCCGCGCCTGCACCGGCCACTTCGGAAAAGGAGGCGTTGAACCATGACTAAAAACACACCGCGCATTTTTATCAGCCTGCTGCTGATGCTCCTGTGTATCGGGATTCTCCCCGTTTCCGCCTTTGCCAGCGACGGTGATTATCCTGATGATGCGCTGCCCACCGCCGAAAGCAGCGCCGCAGACGCACAGGAAACAAAACAGATCGGCACGGTCACGACCAACGGCGGCAACTTGAATGTCCGCACCGGCGCGGGACTGGACAACACCGCGTTTACGCAGCTCCCCAACGGCACGGTGGTCGATGTGATTGGCAGGGACGGCGATTGGGTAAAAATCCTGCTGCCCGCCCGTGTGGGCTATGTGTACGGCGGCTATCTGACCGTTACCGACGCCGCCGACAGCACCGTGAGCATCGGCAGCATGACGGGCGGCAGCGACGCGCTGACACCGGACGGCAATCTGACGCTGATCGACGATATTGGCACCAGCACCAAGGCAGGAAAACAGTTCATTACGTTGGAAAGCAAGAATGGTAACGTATTTTACATGATTATTGACCGCGACGATGAGGGCGAAGAAACCGTCCACTTCTTGAATCAGGTGGATGAGGCCGACCTGATGGCGCTGACCGGCGAGGAAGAAACGCCCGCCACTTGCTCCTGCACCACAAAATGCGTGGCCGGTACGGTCAATACATCCTGCCCCGTCTGCGCGGTCAACATGACCGAGTGCGTGGGCAAGGAGGCAAAGCCCGAAGTCCCCACCGAGCCGACAGAATCCGCCGCCGAGGAACCGGAGAAAAAGAGCGGCGTGGGCGGCATCCTTGTCGTTCTGCTGATCGTCGCGCTGGGCGGCGGTGCAGCGTTCTACATTTTCAAGCAGAAAAAGGCCAAGCCGCAGACCAAAGGCAGCGCCGATCTGGACGATTATGACTACGGCGAGGACGAATATGAGTTTGAGCCGTATGAGGACGAACCGGAACAGGATACTACGGAGGATACAGACGCATGAGATATTTCACCAACAATCCGCTGGAACGACTGATGATGCAGAAGCCGAAAGCAGCGCGGGAGGACAGCCCTCCCGCCGCTGCCAAGGAACACTTCTGCTATGGCTGTAAGCGCTTCGGGCAGAGCTGCGTTCGTCCCTGTTACCGTGACGTAAAGAGAATGGAGGCTGCACCATGCGCCTTGTGATTGCCGAAAAGCCATCCGTGGCGCAGAGCATCGCCGCCGTGCTGGGTGCTAAATCACGGCATGACGGGTATCTGGAGGGCAGCGGGTACATCGTGTCGTGGTGTTTCGGGCACCTGGCAGAGCTGGCCGACGCCGCCGTTTACAATGCCGATGACGCCAAATGGACGCTGGCAGCGCTGCCCATCATTCCTATCTCATTCCGCTTCATCGTCCGCTCTGAAAAGCAGAAGCAGTTTGACATTCTGCGGGAGCTGGTGCGCCGGGAGGATGTGGCAGAGGTGGTCAACGCCTGCGACGCTGGGCGCGAGGGTGAGCTGATCTTCCGCACGGTTTACTGCCTTGCGGGATGCTCCAAGCCGATTCTGCGGCTTTGGATTTCTTCGATGGAGGATGATGCCATCCGCAACGGCTTCCAGCAGCTTAAGTCTGGGCGCGACTATGACGGCCTGCATCAATCTGCGCTGTGCCGCGCCAAGGCTGATTGGCTGGTTGGTATCAACGCCACGCGGTATTTCTCCCTGACGTATGGCCGCACATTGAACATTGGGCGCGTCATGTCGCCCACGCTGGCGCTGCTGGTACAGCGCGAGGCGGAGATCTCCGCATTTGTGGCAGAACCGTTCTACACCGTCCAGCTCGATTGCGGCTTTCCCGCCACGACAGGCCGAATGAAGGACAGGAAGGACGCCGACGCCATCGCCAACGCCTGCAAGGGCAAGGCAGTAACCGTCAAAAGCGTGGAGCGCAAGGAAAAGTCTGAGAAAGCGCCCGCGCTCTACGATTTGACCTCCCTCCAGCGCGACGCCAACCGCGTTCTCGGCTACACCTCTCAGCAGACCCTCGACTATCTCCAAGCGCTCTATGAAAAGAAGCTCTGTACCTACCCGCGCACCGACAGCCGCTATCTGACCGACGATATGGAGGGCAGCGTCCCCGGCCTTGTCGCCGCCGCTGCCGCTGTCTGCGGCATGGAGAAGCCGCCGACCATCTGCGCCAAGCAGGTATGCAGCAGTAAAAAAGTCACCGATCACCACGCCATTGTTCCCACCATCAGCGCGGAAAAGGTAGATATGGCCTCTCTGCCGCTGGGCGAACGCGAGGTGCTGAAGCTGGCGGCAAGAGGCTTGCTTCGTGCGGTGGATGAACCACATCGCTACGCAGAAACGGTCATTACGGTGGACTGTGCCGGTCTGAGCTTCACCGCCAAGGGCAAAACCGTCCTTGCTCCCGGCTGGAAGCGCTATGAGCAGGAGCAGACGGAGGCAGCGTCCGCGCTGCCGGTGGTAACGGATAATCAGACGCTTTCCGTATCTGCCGCGTCGGTCAAGACCGGAAAAACCACGCCGCCCAAGCATTTCACCGAGGATACGCTGCTGGCCGCGATGGAAAACGCGGGCAAGGAGGATATGCCAGATGATGCCGAGCGCAAGGGCATCGGAACCCCGGCGACCCGCTCCGGTATCATTGAAAAGCTGGTGTCCTCCGGTTTTGTGGAGCGCAGGAAGTCCAAAAAGATCACAAATCTGCTGCCCACCTCCACCGGCACGGCGCTTATCACCGTTCTGCCTGAACAGCTCCAGTCTCCGCAGCTCACCGCTGAATGGGAGCACCGCCTGAAAGAGATCGAGCGCGGTGAAATCGCCCCGGACAGCTTCATGGATGGGATCGCCGCCATGCTACATGAGCTGGTGCAGACCTACAAACCCATCCCCGGTACGGAAGTCCTGTTCCCCTCCGGGCGTGAGGTGGTCGGCAAGTGTCCCCGCTGCGGAGCCGAGGTGACGGAATCACCGAAAGGCTTTTTCTGCGAGAACCGTGCCTGTTCCTTTGTTCTCTGGAAAAACAGCCGCTTTTTCACCGCCAAGAAAAAGGTGCTGACAAAATCCCTTGCCGCTGCGCTTTTGAAAAATGGCCGCGCCCCGCTGAAAGGCTGCTACTCCGAAAAGACCGGGAAAACCTATGATGCCAGCGTTCTTCTGGAGGACGATGGACAGCGCACGGGCTATAAGATGGTGTTCGACAATGGCTGATGCGCCGCGTATGGATCACAAGCAGCTCCGCCGCTCCAAAAAGCTCATTCGGAAGCTCTGCTGTAATTATGATCACGGCAACTGCCTCGCGCTGGATGATGGAGAGCCTTGCGTCTGCGTACAGGGTATTTCCTACTCGCTGCTGTGCAACTGGTTCCGAAACGCGGTGCTTCCCGCCGACCATGAGCTGCTGGCCGACGTGATGCGGGAAAGGCCGGGAAAGCGCTGCGCCGTCTGCGGTAAGCCGGTCTATTCTTCCTCCAACCGCGCCAAGTATTGCCCGGTCTGCGCCAAGCAGGAGCGCCGAAAGCAGGACGCCAAACGGAAGCGTGAACAATACTGGAACCTCCGCAAATAGAGGCCGAAAAAGCCCCATGCTGCAAGGCTTTTTCCATGCGGAATCCCAAGGGGCTGAGACATTCTATCCGCAAGCCCGAAAACAACATCTATCTGCGGAGAATTGCCCCTGTGCAGGATGTGTTTTCTTCTGCGCAGGGGCGCTATTTTTTGAAAGGAGATCATCATGGCTGAAAAGCAAACCAACAAAGACCGGATGCGGGAAATCGTTGACAGCATCGAAAACGGCATCAAGGAGCTGTTCGAGAGCGATAAGTACCGGAAGTACCTTGCCACCATGAGCCGCTTTCACCGCTACTCGGTCAACAACACCATGCTCATCTATATGCAGCGCCCCGACGCCACCCATGTGGCGGGCTTCAACAAGTGGCGCGATCAGTTCGGCAGGAACGTCCTGAAAGGCGAAAAAGGTATCCGCATCATCGCTCCTACTCCCTATAAGAAAAAGGTCGAGGAAATCAAGACCGACCCGGAAACCAATGCGCCGGTGCTGGATGCGGATGGCAAGGCCATCATTGAGGAAAAGGAAATCCGAATCCCTATGTTCAAGGTGGTATCCGTCTTTGATGTGTCACAGACTGCGGGAAAGCCCTTGCCCCAGCTTGCCGCTGATCTGAGCGGCAATGTGCAGCAGTATGAGGTTTTCATGGAGGCGCTGCGCCGCGCTTCTCCCGTTCCGATAGAGATAAAGCCCGTTGCGCATGACACAGATGGCTTTTTCAGCATTAAGGCGCAGAGCATCACCATCCGCGCCGGTATGAGTGAGGTGCAGACGGTATGCGCCGCCGTCCATGAGATTGCTCACGCCAAGCTCCACGACTATGAACACATGACAGAGCTTGCGGACGATGGTGAGACGATCCTTGTCCCCGGAGAAAAGAGTCGCAACACCGAGGAGGTCGAGGCCGAAAGCATCTCCTATGCGGTCTGCCAGTATTACGGCATTGAAACGGGAGAAAACAGCTTCGGCTATATCGCCACATGGTCAAAGGGCAAGGAGCTGAAAGAGCTTCGCGCCAGTCTGGAAACCATCAACAAGACGGCTTCCGAGCTGATTACGGACATTGACCGGCATTTTGCGGAGATTTGCAGGGAGCGCGGCATTTCTGTGGAGAAATCCGAGCAAGCGGAAAGCCAATTAAAAGAGAACAGCAATATGTCTGCGGCTGACTTGGCAAAAAGCATTTCAGAGCTGTATCTCGATGCGAATGGCCTTGCCTTTCTCAGCGAATTTGCAAGTCAGGAAGATTGCCTCCAGCATTTCTACGAAGATCTGTTGACAGGAGCAGATGAGATAAAAGGCTTCCTGTCCGAAACACTTGAGCAGAGCGATGAATACGCGCACAGAGCGAATGAGCTGCTGTTGGAAGTTGAGGCATTTCAGAAAAGTCACACTTCCTTAAAGGAACTCGACGCTAATGAGCGTTGGTATGCGGTTGATGGTGGGAGCAAGCATCTTCGCATAACAGAAGATGGTGCAAAATATGCCTATGAACTTTACGACAAGGACACTCTACACCTTCTGGAAAGCGGAACAGTACATGACGATGATGTAAACTTTCTTTTGGCGGCTGCGATTCGTATCTGCGAAACACATGGCTATGATAAGACCGTGCCGTTTGAAGTTTTGTCAAACAAGTTTGCAGGGATTTTGTACTCACTCGAATTGTCATCGGACGACAATCAGGTTGTTCACGAGGAGGCCGGTTCTCGTGCCGCAGGCACACTTCCAACTTCGCCAGAGCTGGAACAGGCCACCCCGATGCCCGACCCCACGCTGACGGTGGACGATATGCGCAGCTATGGGTATCTGGACGGCGATATGCTCCCGCTTTCCAAAGACCGGGCGCTGGAGCTGCTGGAGCATGACATCACGGTTTATATGCTCCATCCCGACAACGCCGAAGAAATGGTTTTTGAGGCCGAGGACATCATCAAGCATGACGGAATGTTCGGGATCACACAACCGGATTGGGATGCGGTCAAAGGCCATATCCCGCCCCGTGATGTGGAACAGCGCTTTTTGAACAGCCCCACCGATTCTATGGCGATCTATCAACTGCACCGGGACGCGCCGGTCGAGCTGCGTTTTGCCAGCCTCGGCAGTCTGGCCGCACCGCCTGACCCGGCCAACTATGAAGCCATTTATACCCGTGAGGTGTACCCGGACGATGATACCGGCAGAATCCTTGAAAACTTCTACTACATTTTCAACGACGAGCGCCCCGGCGATTTTGTGGGACACAGCCTCTCCGTCAGCGACATCGTTGCGCTGAAACAGAACGGCAAGGTATCCTATCACTACTGTGACAGCATGGGATTTCAGGAGCTGCCCGCTTTTCAGAAGCCGGAGAATTACCTGAAAGCCGCCGAAATGTCGATGGAGGACGATTACGGCATGATCGACGGCATTATCAATAACGGCTCCAAACAGCCCACCGTTGCCAATCTTGAGGCACAGGTCAAGGCCGGTATGTCCATCTCCCTGATGGATTTGGCGGCGGCTGCCCACCGGGAACGGGATGCCGGTGAACGCAAGCCCTCCGTGCTGGAGCAGCTCAAAAGCCAACCGGCCCAAGAACGTCCACACAAAACAGCGCCCAAAAAGAGCGCGGAAAAGGAGCTTTGATATGAACATCACCTTTGAAGAACGCCAGCTTATGAGCCTCTACAACACCGGCACCCGCACGGGCTTGATCGCAGCGCTGGAGGAAATGCGCGGCTACCTCGCTGCGGATGAAACGGAGCTGCGGGAGCTGACGGACAGCGCCATCGCAAAGCTGCGCAGGATGAGCGACGCGGAATATGACGCGCTCGACCTGTTCCCCGATTTTGAAAAGGAGGATATGGATGCCGAGTAAAGTACAGCTCTATGCGCAGATGGCAGACCGCACGGCGGAGCAGATCACGGGAAGCTACCAGAAGTGGACGGCATTTCTGACCACCGCCGCAAGGCTGTATAAGTACCCCTACAACGAGCAGCTCATGATCTTCGCCCAGCGCCCGGAAGCCACGGCCTGCGCGGAATACGACCTTTGGAATAAGCAGATGCGCCGCTATGTGCGGCGAGGCAGCAAGGGCATCGCCCTTGTGGATACCAGCAGCGACCAACCCAAACTCCGATATGTATTCGATGTTTCCGATACCAGCGGCGGCGAGAACTCTCGCCGCCCTTATCTTTGGGAATACCGGCAGGAGCATCGTGAGGTGGTATCTGCGGCGCTGGAACAGCGCTTTGACGTTTCCGGTGAAAACGGACTTGCCGATCAGATGGAGCGTGTGGCGGCGCAGCTTGTAGATGAATACTGGCACGACAATCGGCGCGATATTGTCGGCATCGTTGACGGTTCCTTTTTGGAGGACTATGATGAGTTCAACATCGGAGCCGCTTTTCGGAACGCCGCTGTTGTCAGCACCACCTATACGCTGCTGTCCCGCTGCGGGATGCAGCCGGGAGATTACTTCGAGCATGAGGATTTTCTGAACGTCTTTGATTTCAACACCCCGCAGACCGTCGCCGCCCTTGGAACGGCCATCAGCCAGTCCAGCGAGCTGGTGCTGCGGCAGATCGAAGTCACCATCAAGAATTACGAGCGCGAGAAAATCGCGGAAAGGAGCGAAAGCCATGAGCGAACTGACCTACACCCGCAGCGGGGATTATCTGATTCCCGATCTGAGCCTGACCGAGCAGCCGCAAGCCCCGCTGGGCAAGTACGGCAGGATGCGGAAGGATTACCTGAAGGAGCATCGTCCGGTGCTGTGGAACAGCCTGCTGCTGTCCGAGAAGCTGTACCCCCATCTGCGGGAGATCGACGAGGCAGCGAACAACCGGCTGGAACAGATGATGCCGGAGCTGATGAAGTCGGCAGGCGTGACGGAAGCGCTGAAAGCCAGCGACCCGATGAAGTGGGTAGGGCTGATGAACACGCTGAAAGCGCAGGCCGAGGAAACGATCCTCACGGAGTTGGTGTTCAGCTAACCATGTTCGATGCCCCTGCTGGGGCGCAGATGTCCTTCTTCCCCTCAGAGGCAGAACAAATTCAATCCATCGCAGAAGCGGAGAGTGTAACACCCTCCGCTTTTTCTATGTTCATTTCTCAGAATGATATTGACCACATCCTGCGCGCGGGCGGTAATGCGGATGCAGCGCGGATGAAAATTGCTGCGGAATTCTCCAAGCAAAAACCTTTAGAGGATCGCGCGGCATTTCTGAAAGCTCTTTACCACGGCGGCAACGGCCTGATTACGGATAACGGCAGGTTTTCCGCATGGTACGGGGACGATGGTATCCATATTGCAACCGGAGATACCTCTCGCTATCTTCGCTCTGCACAAGTGATAGGCTGGGCAGATGCGGCGGAGCGTATTGAGGAACTTCTGGACGGCGGCACATTTGCCACCAATCTTGAAGTCACAGAAGCCCCGCGCTATGAGCGGCTGGGTATTGCTGTGGATGTCTGGAATCTTTATCACGATTTCTCGGATGAAGCAAAATCGCTGGGGTATCTGTCCTGCTTGGGCAATATCCATAGCACCAGCTTTCCAGAGGAAACGGAGCGCCTGACGGATGATCTGCTGAATCCGGAGTTTCGGGAAAGGCTTCTGGCAGAACACAGAGTATTTCTTGACGCATACCGTGAGAACCGGGAGCTTCTGCGTTTCCATTTCCACCGTCCGCAGGCGCTTCTTACACGTATGGAAGATCTGTCATTGCCGCGCAAAGAATATCACTCCGATATGGCGGCTGTTCCGAAGACGGGCCGGTTTATCACTGAAGATGAAATTGCGGCTTCTCTTGCAAATGGAAGCGGCTTTGAGGGTGGAAAGACCCGCATCCATGAGTTTTTCCAGACTCCGCACACGACAAAAGAGAGCGCTGATTTTCTGAAAAAGGAATACGGCATCGGAGGACGCACCCATGCTGTATCCAGAGAAAGCGGCAGCTATGAAGATCACGGCAGCAAAGGCATTGTGCTGAAAAAGAACGGCTGTGCAGACATTCAGATGAATTGGAACAAGGTCGCTTCGCGCATCTCGGAGCTGGTTCGGTTGAACCGCTACCTTACGCCGGATGAGCAGGCAGCCTATGACAAGGAAATGGCGCAGGACGCCATGCGGAACGCGGTTTATAACGACTATAACGACGTAAAGGCGGCGCACCCCGATGAAATTGTGCTGTATCAGGTTGGGGACTTCTTCGAGCTGTATGGCGAGGATGCGCGGGCAGTTGCAGATGATCTCAGCCTTGAGCTGACGCGCCGCAATTTGGAGGGAGTAGGCCGTGTTACCATGTGCGGCTTCCCTGCAAAGGATTTGGAGAAATACGTTGAAAAGCTGCGGGAAAAGCATGATGTAACAATTTCGCGCATTGGCGATTCCAGCCATGAACACACGGCATATACGCTTCCGTCCATCGACCACGAGGCAGAACAGGCCATCAATGCCTATGAAGCGGAGTTCGGCGCGGATGGGACGCGGGTGTTCCGCGACCCCGCCGCCGAGCTGCCACCACAGCCTACCGTGCGAGAGCTGTTTGACGGGTACAAGCTGACCGTCGGTAACTCGCTTTCCAAAGATACGGCTTTTGTCAATGCCTGCCGCAATTCAGACCGCCAGAACGCTTATCTGGAGGGCGCGGACGCTATCCGTCGTATTGTCACGGCATCTGATGATCTCCAGCTTGTCCGCCTGTACTTTGATATGCCCGCGTTCCATAACCGGCTGCATCAGGAGCTTTTGGAGGAACTGTATCCCACGCTGGCAGCGACGGTCGCACCCTCTCCCTATCAGATCACACAGGAGGACATTGACAACGCGCTTCTGGATTGGCACAACAACCTAAAGGGCAAGCAGGAAGTCGCACTATATATGCAGGCGCATGGGCGAGAACGCAGCACCGCCGCATGGCTGGCTACAAAATATGGCTGGGAAGATAGCAAAACTCCCATGTATATCCATGTAGGAAACGCCGAGCCGGTGACGCTCACATGGGCGCAGGTACAGCGGCGGTTGGCACAGCTCATCCGCGAGAATAAATTTTACGATGAGAATGAGCGACTGCGGTTATTTTCACCTGACCGATACTCCATTCGTCTGCATCCCGGCGAGGGCGGAATTACCGGCATTTGGGATGAGGTGTTGGAACGGTTCTGCGGAGATGGGGAACAAACGCTCCGCTTTGCAGAACAGAATAACGCCATTGCTTACTTGGATGGCATCAAACGGGATATGGGAATTGAGCTATCCCCTCCGGCGTTTACAACACCGCTTGGCTATACTTATCATATTGGAGATCGCATTTCATCCATAGAGTTAGACCACATAGCAGCAGTCGGCGTTATCGCGCGTGTAGATGAAGATCACGTCTGGCACACGTTACCGAACGTACCCGGACAGGAACCTGTCAGCATCGACCGCAATTCCTTTGAACGCTACCTCGACACCAGATATTTCGAGGTTTCTGAACCGGAGCCGCAGCGCGTCATTGCGGCGCAGCACACAGAACAGCCAACCCCGGAGACGCCGCAAGCGGTTCAAAACCTTATGGGGCAGCGCGTGGAAATTGATGGTAAGCTCTATAATGTTGATTCCGCAGATGAAACTATCGCGCATCTCAGCGTCGTTTCATCCTCCAGCGAGAGCAATCACGATCCGGAACACAGAACCGAACCGGTTTCTGCTGTCCTCACACGAATTGCAGATCAGGGTCGTGAGCTTGCGCCGAATATTTCGGCATATCAGGCGCTTCGTGCAGAGCATCCCGAAAAGCTCATCGGTGTCCGTGTCGGAGAACGGCTGCTTTTTTATGACGCGGATGCAGAACGCGCCGCCAGCGCTTTGAATCGCCGCCTGCTGCAACGCGATATTCCCGGTATGGGCGAAACCGCTGTGACCGGCTATGATTTTGGACAATGGGCAAGCGCCGCAAAGCGGCTGCTGGAGCATGGACACAGCTTCGTGTTTGCGCAGCCAAATGAAACCGACGGCTATGATGTTTTCAACGAGGCCGATGCCAAGGAGTATATCCCCATTGGCATGGAGCTGGAGATTGACGGACGGAAGTTTGTCATTGACAGCGTAAATTTCAGCACGGATGAAGTATCTCTGCGCGATGTGACTTTTCAAAACAGGCAGGGCTTTCCCATCTTCCGCGCTGAACACATTGCGTTTATACGCTCGTTTGTTGAAGAGCAGGAACGGGAGCAGCCGCAGCCTGTCACCAAACCCGTCGCGTTCTATCCTGCCGAGAAAACGCACTTGCCCTACGACATAGAAATCCAAACGCTGCACATCCCGGAACCGGAGCATGACCCGCCCTCTGCGGAACCCGCCGAGCCTGAACCGCCCGCCATGAGCGATGAAGAAAGGCTGATTCTGGAGCAGGAAGGGCGCGCGGCACTCTCGGAAATGGGCGAGTTTGTGCCTGATTTTGATGATGCCATCTCTCAGGCTGAGATCGACGAGCCTCCCGCACACCGTCCTGCGGTATCTATTCCCGTTGACGGCGAATGGCAGGGCTTTCCCAGCATTGCCGCTGCGGAGCAGGCCGCTTACGCTGACTTCAAGGCGGCAAGCCACCGCGACGCGCAGAATTTCCACATCACCGATGATGCCCTCGGCGTCGGCGGCGCAAAAGCAAAGTTTCGGGCAAATATGGCGGCTATCCAACTCCTGCAAGAGCTGGAGTTTGAGGGCTTACAGGCCAGCCCGGAACAGCAGGAAATCCTCTCCCGCTATGTCGGCTGGGGCGGTTTGGCAGATGCGTTCGATGAAAATAAACCAAACTGGTCGGACGAGTTTGCAGAGCTGTACGCCACACTCTCCCCGGAGGAATACGCTGCGGCCAGAGCGTCCACGCTGAACGCCCACTACACCAGCCCCACCGTCATCAAGGCAATCTATGAAGCGGTCGGCAATATGGGCTTCCAGAGCGGCAACATTCTGGAGCCGTCTATGGGCGTCGGCAACTTCTTTGGCCTGCTGCCGGAGCAGATGCAGGGCAGCAAGCTCTACGGCGTGGAGCTGGACAGCATCACCGGGCGCATTGCCAAGCAGCTTTATCCCAAGGCGGACATTACCATCGCAGGCTTTGAAACAACGGACAGAAAAGACTTTTACGACCTCGCCGTGGGCAACGTCCCGTTCGGACAATATCAGGTAGATGACCGGGCTTATAACAAGCTCGGTTTTTCCATTCACGACTACTTCTTTGCCAAAACCCTCGACCAAGTGCGTCCGGGCGGCGTGATCGCGTTTGTGACTTCCCGCTACACGATGGACAAGCAATCGCCCGAAGTCCGCAGGTACATCGCGCAGCGGGCGGAGCTGCTGGGTGCCATTCGTCTGCCCAACAATGCGTTCCGCGCCAACGCCGGTACGGATGTGGTTTCGGACATTCTCTTTCTCCAAAAGCGTGACCGTCCCATTGAGATCAAACCGGATTGGGTACACCTCGGCCAGAACGAGGATGGCTTTGCCATCAACCGCTATTTTGTTGACCACCCGGAGATGATCCTCGGCAGGCAGACCTCCGAAAGTACCCAATACGGCAAGCAGGACTTCACCGTTGTCCCCATTGAGGGGCTGAAACTTGCAGATCAGCTCCATGATGCCGTGAAAAACATTCGCGGCACCTATCAGGAGGCGGAACTGCCAGAGCTGGGCGGGGGCGAACAGATCGACACCTCCATCCCCGCAGACCCCAATGTGAAAAACTACTCCTACACCGTGGTGGGCGGCGAGGTGTATTACCGGGAAAACAGCCGCATGGTCAAACCGGAGCTGAACGCCACCGCCGCCGAGCGTGTCAAGGGCATGGTCGCGCTGCGGGATTGCGTGAATGAGCTGATTGCCCTGCAAATGGACGAGTACAGCGCAGAAAGCCGGATTCAGGAAGCACAGGCCGAGCTAAACCGCCTCTATGATGCGTTCTCCGCAAAACATGGCCTAATCAATGACCGTGCGAACCGTCTTGCGTTCTCTGACGATTCCTCTTACTACCTCCTGTGTTCACTGGAAGTGCTGGACGACGACGGAAAGCTGGAGCGCAAGGCGGATATGTTCCACAAGCGCACCATCAAGCAGCAGCGCAGCGTAGATTCTGTGGATACCGCCAGTGAAGCCCTTGCTGTCTGCATCGGAGAAAAAGCCTGCGTCGATCTCGACTTTATGGCCTCCCTCATGGGCGGCAGCGAGAAAATCCCGCAGATCGTTGAGGATTTGAATGGTGTCATTTACAAGGAACCCAACAGCGGCCCGTTTGACTTGGAGGACGGCGGCGAGCATTGGGCGAAGGGCTGGCAGACGGCGGACGAATATCTCTCCGGCAACGTCCGGCAGAAGCTCCGCACCGCGCAGCGCGTGGCAGCGCGCGACCCATTCTTTGCCGGGAATGTGGATGCCCTGATCGCCGCACAGCCGAAGGACTTGGAGGCCAGTGAAATTGAGGTGCGGCTGGGTGCGACATGGCTTGACAAGAAGTACATCGAACAATTCATGTACGAAACCTTTGAAACGCCCCGCTATCTGCGCGGACAGATTGAGATCAGCTATGTCCCGTACACCGCAGAATGGCAGGTTTCCCGCAAGAGCATGGTGCGCTACAACGATGTGGCGGCGTTCACCACCTACGGCACAGACCGCGCCAGCGCCTACCGGCTGCTGGAGGATGCACTGAACCTCCGCGACATTCGCATCTACGATACCATTGAGGATGCAGACGGACGGGAGCGCCGTGTCCTCAACGCCAAGGAAACCACCCTTGCCGCGCAGAAGCAGCAGCTTATCCGGGATGCGTTCAAGGACTGGATTTGGAAAGACCCGGAGCGCCGCGAAACGCTGGTACGGCAATACAACGAGGAAATGAACAGCACTCGTCCCCGCGAGTATGACGGCAGCCACATCGTTTTCTCCGGTATGAACCCGGAAATCACCCTCCGAGAGCATCAGAAAAACGCCATCGCCCATGTGCTGTACGGCGGGAATACGCTGCTGGCACACGAGGTCGGCGCGGGAAAAACCTTTGAAATGGTAGCCTCTGCGATGGAATCTAAGAGATTGGGACTGTGCCAGAAATCCATTTTTGTCGTGCCAAACCATCTGACGGAACAGTGGGCATCCGAATTTCTGCGGCTCTACCCTTCGGCCAATATCCTTGTCACTACCAAGAAGGACTTTGAAACCCACAACCGCAAGAAATTCTGCGCCCGTATCGCCACCGGCGACTATGACGCCGTTATCATCGGCCACAGCCAGTTTGAGCGTATCCCCATCAGTCCGGAGCGGCAGGAACAGCTCCTTCACCAGCAGATTGAGGAAATCACCGATGGTATTCAGGATACCAAGCTCGCAGGCGGCAACAGCTTTACCATCAAGAGCTTGGAGCGCACGAAAAAGGGGCTGGAGGCGCGGCTGAAAAAGCTGCAAGCCAGCGACCGCAAGGATGATGTGATTTACTTTGAACAGCTCGGCGTAGACAGGATGTTTGTGGACGAGTCGGACAATTATAAAAATCTTTTCCTCTATACGAAGATGCGCAACGTGGCAGGGCTTTCTACCACCGATGCGCAGAAATCCTCGGATATGTTCTCCAAGTGCCGCTACATGGATGAGCTGACCGGTGGGCGCGGCGTGGTGTTTGCCACCGGCACCCCGGTTTCCAACTCCATGACGGAGCTATACACCATTCAGCGCTATTTACAGCATGACCGGCTGCAAGAGATGGGTATGGGCCACTTCGATTGCTGGGCAAGCCGCTTTGGTGAAACCACCACCGCGCTGGAGCTTGCCCCGGAGGGAACCGGCTACCGGGCAAGAACGCGCTTTGCAAAGTTTTTCAACTTGCCCGAATTGATGAATCTGTTCAAAGAGGTCGCCGACATCAAAACGGCGGATCAGCTCCACTTACCCACGCCGGAGGTTGCGTATCACACCATCGCTACCAAACCCACACAGATCCAGCAGGACATGGTGAAAGCCCTCTCGGAACGAGCGTCCAAGGTACACAGCGGTGCGGTCAGCCCGGATGTGGACAATATGCTCAAAATCACCTCGGACGGACGCAAGCTGGGGCTTGACCAGCGCATCATCAATCCCATGCTCCCCGACGAGGAAACCACCAAGGTCAATCAGTGCGTGGCGAACATTCTCCAATACTGGCGCGACGGCGAGGAGGAAAAACTGACACAGCTTGTGTTTTGCGACATTTCTACGCCAAAGGCCACGCCCTCGCAGCGGGCGGCAAAGGCTTCCCCCGGTACGCTGGACAGCCCGGAAATCCGTGCGCTGGAGAGTGCAATTCCGTTGGAAGAAAGCTCTGACACGCCGTTTACGGTCTATGAGGATGTGCGTCAAAAGCTCATAGCCGCCGGGATGCCCCCGGAGCAAATCGCGTTCATCCACGATGCCAACACGGAGGTCAAAAAGCGGGAACTGTTCGCAAAGGTACGCAGCGGTCAAGTGCGCGTCCTGATGGGCAGCACGGCCAAGATGGGCGCGGGAACCAACGTGCAGGATCGTTTGGTCGCACTTCACGATCTGGATTGCCCGTGGCGTCCCCGTGATCTCACACAGCGAAAAGGCCGCATTGAGCGTCAGGGCAATCAGAACAAGCTCGTTCATGTATGCCGCTATGTAACCGAAGGGACGTTTGACGCCTACCTCTGGCAAACGGTGGAAAATAAGCAGAAATTCATCTCACAAATCATGACCTCAAAATCCCCGGTTCGCTCCTGTGAGGATGTGGACGCCACGGCGCTGTCCTTTGCGGAGATCAAAGCGCTATGCGCCGGTGATCCCCGCATCAAGGAGCGTATGGATTTGGACATTGAGGTGTCTAAGCTCAAAATTATGAAGGCAGACCACAACAGCAAGCAATTCCGATTGGAGGACAGTCTGCTGAAATACTTCCCGGAGAAAATCGAAGAACACAAGGGCTTTGTTCGTGGGCTGGAGGCGGATATGCGGACCCTCGCGGCGCATCCGCTCCCGGCAGAGAGCTTTGTCGGCATGGAGATTCGCGGCGACCGGCTCACCGATAAGGAAAACGCCGGTGCCGCGTTGCTGGACACCTGCAAGGAGGTCAAGGGCAAAGACCCGGTACAGATCGGCAGCTATCGCGGCTTTACCATGTCCGTTGCTTTTGATTCCATGTGGAAAACGTACACGCTGACGCTGAAAGGCCAGATGACCCATCGCGTTGAACTCGGTTCGGATGCCAGAGGCAACCTTGTCCGCATTGAGAACGCGCTGGATAAAATGCCGGAGCGTTTGCGCAGCGTTCAGGAGCAGCTTGAAAACCTCTATAACCAGCAGGCAGCGGCAAAGACCGAGGTTGGTAAGCCGTTCCCGCAGGAGCAGGAGCTGGCCGCGAAAACGGCGCGGCTCATTGAGTTGGATATGGAGCTGAATCTGGACGGCAAGGGACAGCCACAGCCTGAGCAAGCGATTGCAAAATCGGCGCGGCCTTCCGTTCTGGACAGGTTGAAAGCGCCGCCTGTTCATGGCGCACCGGAAAAGCCCCACAAGAAAGAAATGGAGGCACGATGATGAAAAATATTCCTGTTTACAAGCACACGGCGGCCTACGCCAGAGAGCATGACGAGCTTGCGGCCTACCGTGCATCCAATCAGGTGAACGTAGCCTGCAAGGAAGCTATCGAAGCCACCATCCGCGACCACTACCGGGATAACCGGCTGGATACAGCGGCAGTCGATCAGGTGGTGCAGCAGTTTGGCTATGACCGCGCATTTCATATCCTTGCCATCACCGTCTGTCAAGCGGACTGGGACAGACGCTATTCTCCCGACAACAGGGCTTGGGCAAACGCCATGTCCATCCCCGCCAATCCCGACGCATGGGGTACTGACCGCAACTGCTATCTGGCCGTCAGCAGCCATCCCGGTTTGGTCGATCTGTTTCTCAGCCAGACCCGCAAAGCCTACGCGCAGGAGCAGCAGAAAACCTCTGTCCGGGATATGCTGAAAAAGCTGCCTGAAACAACTTCGCCGAAAATTTCGGCGAAGTCCAAATCTCCGGAGCGTTGAGCGATGGCAAAGCGCAAACGGGACATTCAGCTTAAATTCCGCGTTACACCGCAGGAGCGGGAAATGATTGAAACGAAGATGGCGCAGTTCGGCACCACCAACATGGCGGCATATCTCCGCAAGATGGCGATTGACGGATATGTGGTAAAGCTCGATCTTCCGGAGCTGCGGGAGCTGGTGTCGCTGCTTCGATATTCCAGCAACAACCTCAACCAACTCACCCGCCGCGCCCACGAAACAGGCCGCATCTACGAAACCGATCTGGAGGACATTCAGCAAAGTCAGGAACGGATATGGACGGCGGCAGAGAAAATCGTTTCCTCGCTGGCGGCGCTGAAATAAGTCGCAGGGGCGGCGGTTATTCCGCCGCCCCTGTCCGTACAAAAGCAAAAGCCCCGACGCAAAACAGCATCGGAGCTTCTACGGTTCCAGATTATTTTCATCGAATAACGGCGAGGCAAAAAAGCTGCTCAGGTCGATCTCCAATCCCTGACAAAGCTCGTGGATGATCCGCAGCTTCATGGATGGGTATGCGCAGTTCACAAGATTGCCGATGGTGGACTTCGGTACGCCGCTTTTCATATAAAGCTGATACTGCGTCATGCCGCGCTCCTGCATCAGCTCGACCAAACGCCTGCTGACGGCTTCATTCAACTGCAAGTATCACACCTCCCGTCCCTGTAACTGTACCAACATTATATTTCCCATCTGGAGCAAATTAGTTCAGGTAGCTGTACTAAAGAAGGATTATGTGATATGGTTAGATGTCGGGCAAAAGGCGAAAACTATTCGTATGACTTTGCCGCATCCTTGCAAAACACTAATGAGCAAAGTAATCTAATATCAGAAAGAGATTTGACCGCTTGGAAAGGAGCTGCGGAACGCATGCTGACAAACGAAATTGTGCTGAAGGTATTTTCTGACTACCTCGCCCGCGATGATGATTTTGAAGTTGTCCTCACCAGCAAGGGCTACACCGTTATGGGCTTTGACTGCTATCGGCAGGACTGGAACACCGTGTACTTTTGCCCTACGCCCGAAGATTTGTTGGATTCTCTGCTGGATGCCTATGAGAATTTCCGCATGATGGAGATTACGGGTGGAGATCGTGATCTGACCGAAAAGGAAGAAGCAAAGCTCGCCAAAGAGCGTGACGCGCTGACCGCACTTTGTGAAAAGGAGGCCGCAAAATGTTCATCCTGAAAATTCTCTTTGCGCCGCTGTCGCTTATCCTGTCCCTGTTCGTTTGGCTGTGCGCGGGGCTGCTGTCTTGCTCCGGCTTCGTGTTCAAGCTGGCAAGCGGCCTGCTCTCCCTGCTGGCTTTCGCCGTGATGATTACCTACTCTGTAAAAAACGGCATTATCCTCCTTGTGCTGGCGTTCCTGATCAGCCCGATGGGACTTCCGCTACTGGCGGTGCAGGGACTTGGCAAGCTGCAAGACGTGAACGCTGCCATGAAAAACTTCATCCATAGTTAAAGCGCAAGCCGGGGCGAACGCCTCGGCTTGCTTTTCTAAAATCGTTGTTTACTTTCTTGCTAATCTCGGATATAATATTAGCAAGAAGGAAGTGATAACATGACCGCCTACGACCGGCTTGACCTACTTTTTCAGCAAAACAATGGGATCGTCAAAACCGCACAGATTTTAGAAATCGGTATTGCCAAGTCTACGTTTTACGCCTACGCCAAGCAGCGCGGCGTAGAGCAGGCGGCACACGGCATCTATGTTTCGCCCGACACATGGACGGATGCCATGTACCTGCTGCACCTTCGCTGTGCGCAGGCCGTATTCTCCCATGAGAGCGCGCTGTTTTTCCATGACCTGACCGACCGGGAGCCGAATCCGTATTCCATCACGGTCAAGACCGGCTACAATCCTGCCAGCCTGCAAGCGGATGGCATCAAGGTCTACACCATCAAGAAAGAATTGCATGATGTGGGGATCGTCACCATGAACACGCCCTTTGGCAATCCGGTTCCCGTCTATGATATGGAGCGCACCATCTGCGACTTGATCCGCAGCCGCAGTGGGATCGAGATGCAGACCTTTCAGGATGCACTCAAGCAATACGCAAAACGAAAAAACAAGGACTTACGGAAGCTGACGCGCTATGCGCAGATGTTCCGTGTTGAAAAACTGCTTCGGCAGTATTTGGAGATGCTCTTATGATAAAAACTGCACGGCAGCTCAAAGACCTAATCCGCAATCTCTCCAAGGACAAAGCCGCAGATGCACAGATTCTGATGCGCAATTACATGATGGAGCGGTTTCTGGAGCGCATTTCTCTCTCGGAATACCGGGACAAATTCATCCTCAAAGGCGGAATGCTGGTGGCTGCAATGGTCGGCCTTGACGCCCGCTCCACGATGGACATTGACGCGACCGTAAAGGGTGCGACGGTCGGCATCGAGGACGTGGAGAACATGATTGCCGCCATCATCTCTGTACCGGTGGACGATGGCGTGGGGTTCCGGGTGAAGCGCATTTCCGAGATCATGGACGAGGCCGAGTATCCGGGCATCCGCGTCAGTATGGAAACGGAGTTTGACGGTGTGATAACGCCGCTCAAGATCGACATTTCCACCGGCGACGCCATCACGCCCCGCGAAGTGCGGTACAGCTTCAAACTGATGCTGGAGGATCGCTCCATTGAGATTTGGGCGTACAATCTGGAAACCGTTCTGGCCGAGAAGCTGGAAACCGTTGTGTCCCGTGTTACCACCAACACCCGCATGAGAGATTTCTATGATCTGCACATTCTGAGCCAGCTCCACGGACAGAGTATCGTTCCTGCTGATCTCCGGGCGGCGCTCATTGCAACGGCCAAGAAACGCGGTACAGAGAAGTATCTTGCCGACGCGCCTGCGGCCTTTGATGAAGTCGAGGCCGACTCAAATATGGAAAAGCTGTGGCGGGCTTATCAGAAAAAGTTCTCCTATGCTGCCGACCTGTCGTGGCATACGGTCGTGGAATCCATCCGCAGTCTATATAGATTAGCGCGGGCTGAATAATATGGGAAACAGTAATAAGGTCTGCCCGAACTGCGGCAGAAAGATGAAGCAGCAGTTCATAGGCTTGCAGCATTGCAAATGCGGCATGAGCTGGAAAAAGGACGAAGGCTTTTTCGAACGCACCCCTGATATGATCTTTGCTCTGGAACGACGAACCATTGGAGGAAAGGTAAAACAGGTTCCGATTATCCGCTATCAATCCGATAAATGAAGAATAAAACGGTCTGCTTCGGCAGGCCGTTTTGCTTTTCAAGGAGGTGAACACCCATGGCAACCACGCGCCTGATGCCCCTGCACACCGGCAAAGGCCGCACGGTGGGACAGGCCATCAGCGACATCATCGACTACACCGAAAATCCGCAAAAGACGGACGGCGGCAGGCTGATTACGAGCTGGCAATGCGACAGCAGGATCGCCGACGCCGAGTTTCTTTTCACCAAGAATCAGTACATTCAAAAGACCGGCAGAGTGCGCGGCGAGGATAATGTGATTGCCTACCATCTGCGGCAATCCTTTGTCCCCGGCGAGATCACACCGGAGGACGCGAACCGTTTGGGCTGTGAGCTGGCCAAGCGCTTCACCAAAGGCAATCACGCCTACATTGTCTGCACCCATATTGACAAAGCCCATATTCACAATCATGTGATTTGGAACTCCACCGCGCTCAGCCAGACCCGAAAATTCCGAAACTTTTGGGGTAGCAGCCGCGCCGTGCGGCGGCTCAACGATACCATCTGCATCGAGAACGGCTGCTCCATCGTGGAGAATCCGAAGCGCCACGGCAAGAGCTACAACAAGTGGCTGGGCGACAAAAAGAAGCCCTCCCACCGGGAGCGAATCTGCACAGCCATTGACGATGCGCTGACACAAAAGCCCGATAGCTTTGAAGCGCTGCTGGAGCTGCTGCGGCAGGCCGGGTATGAGGTCAAGGGCAAGAAAGTCCCGTCCCTGTTAGGCGGCGAACAGAAAAAGTCCATTCGCATGGATACCCTCGGTGACGGCTATACTCCCGCAAATCTCCGCGCGGTGATTGCCGGTGAAAAGACGCACACACCACGAAAGCGCCGAACAGAAATCACCGTTCCAGAAAAGAAAAGCGGGAATCTGCTGGTTGACATTCAGGCAAAATTACGCGCTGGCAAGGGTGCTGGATATGCGCGCTGGGCAACTCTGTTTAACCTCAAGCAGATGGCGCAGACGGTGGCGTATCTGCAAGAGAATGAGCTTCTGGATTATACCGCTCTTGCAGAGAAAGCGGCGGCAGCATCCGCCCGTTTCAACGACCTTTCCGCAAAGATCAAGTCTGCGGAAACGCGCATGGCCGAGATTGCTGTGCTGCGGAAGCATATTGTGAACTATGCCAAGAGCCGCGATACCTATGCCGCTTATCGCAAAGCCGGTTACTCTAAGAAATTCCTTGCTGAGCATGAAAGCGAGATCACGCTGCACAAGGCCGCAAAGAACTATTTTGATGGGCTTGGCCTCAAGAAGCTCCCCACCATCAAGGCGCTGAATACCGAGTACGCCGAACTGCTGGTGGAGAAGAAAGCGGCCTACGCCGACTACCGAAAAGCCCGTGAGGAAATGAAAGAGCTGCTGACGGCCAAGGCCAATATCGACCGTATTCTGGAGTTGGATAAGGAGCAGGAGGAAGCGAATGAACGACGGGAAAAAGAGGCGGAGCAGCGCTGAGCTTCCCGCCCACAAGCGATTTGCAAAATCGCGCAGCCGATGGATTTATCCATCGTTTCAGAACAGAAGTTTTTTGTTCTGCGGGGATTGGGGCAGCGCCCCAACAAGCATGAAACAGGCGGGTTCCGTGTGAACGGAATCCGCCTGTTTTCGCAAAGTGGGTACCGCTTTGCATTGCTTGCCAGTTTCTTGTTCCCGTTCGTAACCCCTCTGAAGCCGTGGTTTTCGATGCCGCATATAGCGTAACGCTTCACCTCGCACGCGGCCGGTTGACCGTGTCTGCGTCTGCGCCTCGTCGTACCCGAACTGCGCGACATGGCACTCTGCCCCTGCGGGAACGTCCCTGATTTTTTCCGTAGCAGCTTGCATTCGTGCTGAAAATTGACTTTCAGGCGTAAATCGTGTAAACTATATTAGTACATTAGTCACTGCTAACCGAAAAAAGGAGGGCATCCAATGACAAGCGAATACATGAACAACCTCTATCGGGATCTGCTCTCCAATTCACCGCAGACCGTAACGATCCCGATTCCTTCTGATATGGGAACCGGACAAATTGCGCAGGTGGTGACAAAACAGGGTGCCGTTGTTTCAGACTGGAAGATGAATTATTTTTCTGACATGAATGTGCGCGGGATTAACAGCGAGGACTATATTCAAATGCTGTTCTGCCTGAACGACGGCGTGTCGTGGAATATTGCAGGCAGCAGAGAGGGCGCTTGTCTTGCAAAGGGAGAATCCTGCATTTACCGTGGACACGGGAAAATGGAGTCTCTCTGTTATGCGCAAAACAGCGACTTCTATTTTAAGAACATCAAAATTCCCGTTCCATATTTCAAACGTTTATTACAGGACTACTTCGAGGATGGCGAGATTACCGTCTATGAAAAGAAACTGCTGACCGGAATTTCAAAGGTGAGCATAACGCCCTATATGGAGCATATTTTCGCAGAGTTACAAGACTTTACACATTATCGGGGTGGGCTTGGGTATCTGTTTCTGGAAAGCAAAATCCACGAATTGCTGTCAGTATATTTGAGCGAAGTGTTGGAGCTGCGAATCCTCTCGCCGGAATACTGCTGCATATCAAAAAGTGAACGTGATTGCATCATCGAGGCAAAGAGAATCATTGACAGCGAGCTTGCCTTTGCGCCAAGCTGTGAAGGACTGGCAAGGCAGGTTCAAATCAGCGTCTCTAAATTATCAAGGGGATTCTCCATGATGTACGGCATTTCGGTTCATGCGTATGTTATTGAGCAGCGGTTAGAGCGAGCCGCAGGATTGTTATTGGAGAGCAATATGAACATTGGGCAGATAGCGGTTCTTGTGGGTTATACAAAGCCCAGCAACTTTTCTGCTGCATTTAAGAAAAAGTATGGAGTTATGCCAAAAGATTATCGAGAGGCCAGCCGAATCAAATAGGTGCTTTGCATACCCAAAATAAATACCGATTTTGGGTAGAATGAAATTGCTTTTGGGTTGGATATTGGGAATGAAATTGCTAAAATGCGTTGTGTGGTTAGAACACTCTAACCACACAACGCATTTTCTCAGATATAAGGAGGATACTGGTATGAGTTCCCAGAAAAAAAGTTCCCGGCTTGAGGGAAAAGA
>OHFH01000168.1_pt1 | contig 26720 bp, 14 predicted proteins | sample 1567401 | NCBI WGS metagenome assembly OHFH01 (sample SAMEA3879542, study PRJEB24766) | human gut metagenome | biome: human-associated habitat; feature: feces | place: USA | collected 1985/1987
ACAAAAGAAAAACTCAGCATTTCTTCCACCCAGCGGATCTGGGAGCTTTTGAAGAAACTGATGCAGATGGATGCATAGTTATTTTGAAAAACCTCCACAGGATTCCGGCAGACGGGAAAACATGGATGGACAAAGTTGTATCAGCGATAAGAGGAAAGGAACACAACATGAAGAGCAACATTGTATTAATCGGAATGCCCGGTGTCGGGAAAAGCACGATCGGAGTTGTCCTTGCCAAAAATCTGGGCTATCATTTTATGGATTCGGATATTGTGATCCAGCAGCAGACAGGAAAACTGTTGCATGAGATCATCACGGAAAAAGGACTTGACGGTTTTTTACAGACGGAGGATGAAGTGAATGCAGGCATAGACGCAGAGAAAACTGTCATCGCGACCGGAGGCAGTGCAGTGTTCGGTAAACATGCCATGCAGCATCTGGCAGAAAACGGAACGATCATCTACCTGTCCCTGCCATACGAACAGATCGAAGAACGTCTGGGAGATCTGCATAAGCGCGGCGTTGCGCTTAGGGAGAATCAGACCTTATATGACATCTATCAGGAAAGGATCCCTCTTTATGAAAAGTATGCGGATCTGATCATTGACTGTCAGCAGAAAAGTATCCGTCAGATCGTGGCAGAGATTGCAAGAAAGCTGGGAAACAAGGAATAAATTCAATATACGGAAGTCTCCCACCGCAGGAGAATCGATACAAGGTCAGAAAAATGAGCCGGCAAAAAGGCTGGCAGACGCTCCGGATGCCACTGAAATCCTATGATGGGAAGATCCTTGTGCAGGATTGTTTCGGGGATCCCATCCGGTGATTGCTGCAGGCAGATCAGACAGTCAGGCAGATCGGAAACAGCCTGATGATGTGCGCTGTTTACAACAGAAAATCTGGCAAGAAGTGTAAAAAGCATTTGCTTTTCCCGTTGGGAAGCAGATGCTTTTTCCTGTGATGGGAAATGCATGGCATATTCTTTGTTTGTCTGTATGGAAGGGAGCGGCAGAAGCTGGACGGAATGAATGGCGTCCCCCATTGTGTAAGGATAATAATGCATGTTATCTTCGGGCAGATCCTGCAGAAGTCTGCCACCGAAAAAGACATGGATGAGCTGCATGCCTTTGCAGATACCGATCACGGGCTTCTGGCGTACAAGGGCGAGCTGCAAAAGCTGAAACTGCATCAGATCCAGCATACCGTCGGACGGCTTTGCGCCTGCGGCTGTTTCTCCATAAAAGGCGGGATCAAAGTCGCCGCCGCCGGGCAGAAGGAGCAGATCAAACGAAAGGTTTTGCAGGCTGCTGTATGGAAAGGCTTCCCCTGCACGATAGGAAAGCATCTGTGCGTTCATACCGCTTTTCTGTACGAGCTCATAATATCGTCTGTGGACATCCATGGTTCCGGCGATCAGGATCAAAGGTTTCATAAAAAGCAGGCTCCTGCTTCCTTTTTTATACTATATGCAGTATACTGATAGATGTTCGGAGTCTCTGATATGCTGCCGGACATGAAGGAGAGGGTTATAGATGAAAAGGAACGGAAAAAGGAAAAATCAGATTTGGATGGCGGGGCTGCTTCTTTGTCTGGGGCTTGTATTTTTGCTTCCCAAAGAAGTAAAAGCAGAAGAAACAGATCCGGAAGCGGATACACAGATCGAATATACGGTAACGAAAGTACCGGGAAAGATCAATATGCTGGCAGGCGAGACAAGATATGTCAGCACATCGATCCCTTACACGGCTACTTTTGAAAGCAGTGATCCGAAAATCGCGGCGGTGGCAAACAGCGGACTTGTTGAGGCACGGAAAAAGGGCACCGTGAAGATCACGCAGACAGACGGAACGACCAAAAAGGTTTATACGGTAAAGGTAAATGATACGGTTGATCTGATCATTTTTGCCGGACAGAGCAATATGTGCGGTTCCGGCGGCAATTCCGGTGCTGCACCAAAGCCGGATACGGGAACAGCTTATGAATTTGATATCTCCACCAATACAAAAAAATGTATTACGATGAAGGAGCCGTTCGGAGAAGGCACAAACCGGATCAACGGTCTGGAGGACAGCGGTACATACAGCACAAAAGGGTCGCTCGTCAGTGCATTTTGTATCAATTATTACAAACAGACAAAGATACCGGTAGTCGGTGTTTCCGCAAGCTGGGGAGGCACCTCTACCAATACATGGCTGAACCGCGGACTGGTCAAAGAGACGCAGCGGCGTGTCAGGCTGGCAAAGAAATATATGAAAAAGAAGGGTATTAAGATCCGCCATACTTATATGGTATGGTATCAGGGAGAATCTGATGCTGCACAGGGGCTGGAAGGCTGGCAGTACAACAACCGTATGAAGAAGATCTATACCAAGATGAAAAAGGTTGGCGTGAAAAAAGTGTTTATGATCCGGATCGGGCAGAATCAGGCTGCGATCGGACAGACGGATGAGATCGTAAAGGCGCAGAAAAAGCTTTGTGATACCAATAAAAACTTTATCATGGTATCAAAGTCAGCCTATCAGTTTGGCTTAAATCCGGGCGCTTACCATTATGATGCGATCCACATCAACCAGACCGGTCTCAACAAGATCGGATATGAGGCCGGAAAGGCTGCGGGAAAATACGCAAAGAAGCATAAGTAAGCCGAGGCTTACAAAATATAAGTATCGATGAGCTCTGCAAGTCCATCATGTTCATGATCCAGTGCGGTAATAAAACCGGCACTGGATTTTACTGTTTCGGTAGCATTCTGCATTGCGGCGCCGAGCCCTGCGGCAAGGAGCATCGGGATATCATTTTCGGAATCACCGACAGCAATACTATCGCTGACAGGAACGGAAAGATAGTCGCACAGAAAACGCAGTGCATTGCCTTTACTTGCCTGTGCGGAGAAGATCTCCAGATACCCTGCGCCGGAAAACATTGTCTGTACGCCGTCTCCGAGTGCGGCCTGTATCTGCACACGGAACTGTTTCAGTGCGTCAGAACCGTCCAGACTCAGCGCCAGCATTTTAAAGGGAGGTCTGGACAATGCTTTTGTATAATCCGGTGCAAAGATTGCAGGAATCTTCACATGCGTCTGATAATGTAAAAGCTCCGGTGTTTCTTTTTCGCAGACGATCTCGTGATCGGTATAAGTCTGCAGATGGACATGGTACTGCTTTGCAAGTGCCTGTGCCCGCGGGATCAGCTCTATAGGCAGTCTGTCCTCCAGAACTGCTTTCTTTTCATTACAGTCATAGACCAGTGCACCGTTGTTAGCGATCACATAGGAGTATGGAAAATGAATGGAGAGACTTTCAAGGTAGGACTGCACCAAAAGGATGCCGTCGAGAGGGCGGCCGGAGCACAGGATCATGCCATGCCCTGCCTGTCCCATTTCCCGGAGCTTCCGGGCAAGAGTGGGAGAGATCGTTCCGTCCTTTCTGAGCAGTGTTCCGTCAATATCTGAAAATAGCAGCTTCGTCATTTGTAATTCCTTTCTGTCTGATATATAATGATGCAAGGGTCAAAAGTCATAGACCACGCTGTGCGGAGCACGTAACAATCCGTATAGCATCATTATAATTTAGCACAATACTAACATAGAAAAAATGACATTACAAGAAGGACAAGATCATGAAAAAACTATTCATCTATTTGCGTGAGTACAAAAAGGAATGCGTTTTTGCACCGCTTTTTAAGATGCTGGAGGCATCCTTTGAACTGTTTGTACCGCTTGTCGTAGCGGCTATTATCGATACCGGTATTGCACATGCAGATAAGGGCTATGTCATCCGTATGTGCCTGCTTCTGTTTTTGCTTGCCCTCATCGGACTGACCTGCGCGGTAACGGCGCAGTATTTCAGTGCTAAGGCAGCGGTCGGCTTTGCAACAAAGCTCAGACATGCTTTGTTTTCCCATCTGCAGGGCCTTTCCTTTTCAGAGGTAGATACGATCGGAACTTCCACGATGATCACCCGTATGACGAGTGATATCAACCTGCTGCAGAATGGTGTCAATATGGCACTCAGACTGTTCCTGCGTTCTCCGTTCGTTGTATTCGGTGCCATGATCATGGCATTTACGATCGATTTTAAAGCAGCACTCAGCTTTGTCGGTGCGATCATTCTGTTATCGATCGTTGTCTTTGGAATCATGTATCTGAATATCCCGATGATGAAAACCGTACAGGCAAAGCTGGACGATGTTCTTTTGACCGCCAGAGAAAACCTGACAGGTATCCGTGTGATCCGCGCCTTCTGTAAGGAGGACGAAGAGCTGGCACGTTTCAGACAGAAAAACGAAGAACTGACCAGAATGCAGAAAAAGTCCGGTTCTATCTCAGGACTGACCAATCCGCTGACCTATGTCATCATCAACTTTGCAATCATCGTGCTCATCTGGACAGGTGCACTGCAGGTACAGAAGGGTATTCTGACACAGGGTCAGGTGGTAGCACTGTATAACTATATGTCACAGATCCTTGTCGAGCTGATCAAGCTCGCAAACCTGATCGTGACGATCAATAAAGCACTGGCAAGTGCAAACAGAATTTCAGATGTATTTGATATCCATTCTTCCATGGAATGGCAGGAAAAAGAAACGGAAGCAGAAGTGACAGATCCGGAAAATGCGGTTGTGTTCGATCATGTGTCACTGGCTTATCATGCAGACAGTGAGGCTGCTATTTCAGATGTTTCCTTTACGGCGAAAAAGGGAGAGATCATCGGTATTATCGGCGGAACAGGTTCCGGTAAGAGTTCGCTTGTCAATCTGATTCCGCGTTATTATGATGCAACACAGGGAAAGATCCTGATCGATGGCAAGAATGTAAAGAATTATACGAAAAAAGAACTGCAGAGACAGGTTGCCATGGTGCTGCAGAAGGCAGTATTGTTCCAGGGCTCGATCGCAGAGAACCTGAAATGGGGAAAGCGTGATGCAACGGAAGCAGAGATGCAGGAGGCGGCTGAAATCGCGCAGGCTGCGGATGTTGTGCGTGTCAAAGGCGGACTGAACGGGCAGATCTCCCAGGCAGGTAAGAACTTATCCGGCGGACAAAGACAGAGACTGACGATCGCCCGTGCGATCATGAAGCATGCGCCGATCCTTATTCTGGATGACAGTGCTTCCGCACTGGATATGGCAACGGATGCCAACCTCCGTAAAGCGATCCGCCGGATGCCGGATCATCCGACCGTGTTTATTGTGTCGCAGCGTACCAATGCCATTATGGATGCAGACCAGATTCTTGTGCTTGACGATGGTAAGCTGGTCGGAAAAGGAAAGCATGACGAACTGTTAAAGACATGTGAGATCTACCGTGAGATCTTTGAATCCCAGTATAAGAAAGGAGTGGAGTAAAATGAAACAGAAAGATGTTCTGAAAAAAGTCTGGAAATATCTGGAACATTACAGAATGCTGATCCTGTTATCCTTCCTCTTTTCCATTGCGGTTGTTGTGCTGACCCTATATGTACCGATCCTGGTCGGACGTGCCATTGACCAGATCGTAGAGACCGGTGTGCATTTCGGACCGATCAAGGGCTATCTGTTTGCGATCGGTGTACTTGTTCTGATCACGGCTGTTCTGCAGTGGATCATGAACCAGATCAATAATAAAGTAACCTATCATGTAGTACGGGATATCCGGAAGGAAGCCTTTGACAAGCTGCAGAATCTGCCGTTGAAATATATAGATTCGCATTCTTACGGTGAGATCGTCAGTCGTATGATCACTGATGTGGATCAGTTCGCGGATGGCCTTCTGATGGGCTTTACACAGCTCTTTACCGGTATTGTGACCATTCTGGGAACACTGATCATCATGCTGACACTCAATGTCGGCATTACCTGTGTGGTTGTTGTGGTAACACCGCTTTCTCTGTTTGTTGCCAACTTTATTGCAACACACACATATACGATGTTCCGTGAGCAGTCGATAACCAGAGGAGAGCAGACAGCACTGATCGATGAAATGATCGGAAATGCCAAGGTCGTAAAGGCATTCGGACAGGAAGAGGAAGCAATCGCCCGCTTTGACGAGATCAATGACAGATTGCAGAAATGTTCGCTGAAAGCAATCTTTTATTCTTCCCTGACAAACCCAAGTACCCGTTTTATCAACGCTCTTGTATATGCAGGTGTCGGACTGACAGGTGCATTTGCCGTTATCGGCGGCAAGATGACAGTCGGGCTTTTGTCCAGCTTTTTAAGCTATTCCAATCAGTATACAAAGCCGTTTAACGATGTATCCGCGGTCATTACGGAGCTGCAGAATGCCATTGCCTGTGCGGGCAGGATTTTTGAACTGATCGAGGAGAAGTCCCAGATCCCGGATGCGGAAGATGCAGCTGTGCTGTCAGATGCAAAGGGCAATGTAACGGCAGAACATGTATATTTCTCCTACACACCGGAGCAGCAGCTGATTCAGGATTTCAACCTTCAGGTACAGCCGGGACAAAATATTGCGATCGTAGGGCCCACAGGTTGTGGTAAGACAACGATCATCAACCTGCTGATGCGTTTTTATGATGTAAACAGCGGTAAGATCTGCGTCGATCAGACAGATATCCGTGATATGACAAGAAAGAGCCTGCGTTCTTCCTATGGTATGGTATTGCAGGAAACATGGCTGAAATCCGGTACGATCCGTGACAATATCAAAATGGGTAAGCCGGAGGCAACTGATGAGGAAATGATAGAAGCGGCAAAGGCAGCCTATGCTGATCCGTTTATCCGCCGTATGCCAAAGGGGTATGATACGGTGATCGGAGAAGACGGCGGTATGCTTTCACAGGGACAGAAGCAGCTTTTGTGTATTTCCCGTATCATGCTGGCACTTCCGCCTATGCTGATCCTGGATGAAGCAACCTCTTCCATCGACACGAGAACAGAGCTGAAGATCCAGAGTGCCTTTACACGTCTGATGGAAGGCAGAACAAGCTTTATCGTGGCGCACAGACTGTCTACGATCAAAGATGCGGATCTGATCCTTGTGATGAAAGACGGAAATATCATTGAACAGGGTAACCATGAACAGCTTCTGGCAAAGAAGGGCTTTTATGCACAACTGTATACAAGCTAAAATATCGTCCGTAAATAACCGGACAAGTATCCGCAACGGTTACTTAAGATACGATATACTTGTACCGTTGTGAAGAAAAGGGAGTCTGCATGAAAGAAAAAATAACAGACATTTTTATGAAATGTATCATAGCTCTGGCAGGTCTGATCCTGCTGGGGCTTAGTTTGTATGCGCTCCGTTATTCCTATCTTTTCCCGGTGGAATATCTGGAGATCGCAACCCCGCAGAAGGATTCTGTCTGGAAAACGGTGGTGGGAGCAGCAGCTTTGTTTTTTCTGCTGTTACTTGTCTCTTATGGAATCAGACAGGTTAATTATCGGAAACAGAAGCTGCTGCAGGCACTGCTTGCCCTTATGTTTGTGCTGGCAGCCTTTTTCTTTATACAGGACGGAACTGTCTATCAGGCGGGAAGCGATCCATGGTATATTTGTGACAGCGCGGCAAAGTTCATAGAAGGAGATTACAGTCCGCTGCAGGCAGGCGGTTATCTGGATCAGTATCCTTATCAGCTCGGACTGACCTTGTATACGGAGCTTGTTTTCCGTCTGACAGGTGTATGGAATGTAAAGGCACTTGTTTTTGCCAATCTGCTTGCTATGACGGCGGGACTTGCCTTCGGACAACTTTTTCTGAAAAAACTGCATGCTATCCGGCAGGGCAGCAGCTTTTCTGTCTGCTATCTGTTGTATCTGCCGATCTATCTGTATTTGCCCTTTTTATACGGAGAAGCTCTGGCAATCTGCTTTACCTTTGCCTTTTTATGGCAGCTTGCAGCCTTTCTGGATGACCGGAAAAAGCTTCGTATGCTGTGGCTGGCGGTTTTTGCCTGCCTGATGGTCATATGCCGGGCAAATGCCATGATCGTACTGATCGCAGTGGCAATTGTTTTGCTGCTGATGATGATCAGAAAATGGGATAAATGGTTGCTTGCAGCTATCCTTGTGACCTTTGCAGCTGTATTTGCCGGCAGAGGGCTTGTGACATGGCAGTATGAGCTGCGGGCGGGAGAAAAGGTTTCAGATGGGATTCCGGTATCTGCATGGATCGCTATGGGCATGATGGAGGATATCCGGGGGAACGGCTGGTATAACGGTTACGGACCGGAGCTGTATGCAGAGTGCGGCTATGATGCGGAAGCAGTAGACCAGGAAGCCAAAGCTTACATGGCAGAACGGATCCGGGAATTTGGAAAAGATCCAAAAGCCTGTCTTGCCTTTTATAAAGGGAAAGCACTCAGCCAGTGGAACGAGCCGACGGCAGAATCTCTTCTGGTACTCCGCGCAAGTGTTGATACCGAGCAGATATCCAATGGAAAATACCAGTTAATGTTTGGTAACCGGTATCAGCCTTATCTGTCATATATGAACAGCTATCAGTTTTTACTGTACCTGCTTGCCTTTTTGGGGTGTATCAGACTCCTGACAGGAAAAGCCGGAAAGAAAGGAATGTTAGAACAGTATCTGTTCTGTGTGCTGGCACTGCTCCTGATCGGCGGCTTTTTGTTCCAGCTTCTGTGGGAAGCAAAATCGCGCTATATCTATTATTACATGGTGCTTCTTTTGCCGCTGGCGACGCTTGGGATTTCCTTTGTCATGGAGCAGCAGGCAGTCTGGAGAGATAAACTAAAACATAAATAATATCACTTCTGTGGAGCAATAAATTACAAATTTGTAATAGAAAAAAAGTTGCTATTTCTTTATGAACTGGTAATATAAGGAATATACAGACAGATTGAATTAGGAAGTGATAAATATGCTGCATATAGCCATATGTGATGATGAACAGATCATCATGGAGCAACTGAAAAAGCTTTTAGAAGCGCACAGACCGGATTGTATTGTGACAATGTATCTCAGAGGAGAGGGACTGTTAGATACATTTAACCAATATGATCTGGTCTTTTTAGATATTGAGATGCCGCCGGCAAGCGGAATGGAGTTGGCAGCAAAATTAAAGGAGCTGCAATATGACGGAGAAGTGATATTTCTAACCGGCTATACCGATTATATGCAGGATGCCTTTAAAGTCAGGGCATTCCGGTATTTACAAAAGCCGGTCCGGGAAGATCAGCTTGAAGAAGCACTTTGTGCGGCAGAGGAGGAGCTTCAGCAGCAGTATCTTGTGCTGACCGGAGAAAAGGTATTTCGGATCAAAATCCAAGATATTCTGTATCTGGAGGCCGTACATAATGAAACTTATATCGTGACAAAGACAGGAGAGCTGGTAGTCAGATCGTCCATGCGGGAGATCTATGAGATGCTTGATCCGGCCGAATTTATCCAGACGCACAAATCCTATGTGGTAGCACTGCGTGCGATCCGCTATGTAGGCAATCAGGAGGTTGTGCTGCAGGAACTGCAGCCACGCATTCCCTTATCCCGCCGAAGACAGCAGGAGGTAAGGAAAGCGTATATGGAATATATTAAAAAACACGCAATCTATTTATAGAAAGAGGAAAAAGGGATGATCATTTTAAATGTATTGCTGTTTACGGTAGAGTTCCTGAAGACATATATAGCATCAGCCGGAATTTTTAAAATAAAGCAGAAGAGAAAGGTATTTTTCTTTTATCTGGCGGCTGTGCTGCTGCTTACGACACTGACTGTTTTTCGGGAAAATATGAATCGGTCTGTGCTCTTTGTCATTTTGACGGTCTTCACATTATGCCTGAATGCGGCAGAATATAGAAAGATCTGGATGATTCCGGTCATTTATATTGTTGTGAGTATGTTGGACATTTTAAATTCACTGGTATTTATCCGCTGTCTGGGCCTCACAATGGAGCAGATACAAGGAAATATTCTCTTGTATACTGTAATAAACAGTGTAACGCTGATCGGTTTGTTAGTCATATATGGCGTGCTGCGAAAGAAAAATCGGGAGGAGATACATTTGCCGACGCCTGCATATGCATCACTATATATACTGGGTGGTGGGGCATCTCTCATTTATCTGACCTGTGCACAACTGTCAATGATGAATGAATATAAGGCAATTTACCATAACCTCTGGCTGGGAGGACTTATCTGCAGCGGCATTATTTTTCTGATCATTGGCGGACTGCTGTTTCATAAAACGGGCGAAAATGAATATTTGAAGCGCGAACAGGATATGAACAGAAAAATACTGGACGCGCAGGCAAATTATTATACATTGCTTCTGGAAAAGAATAAGGAAATACGGGCGTTCCGCCATGATATCAAAAATCATCTGTATTGTATGACAATATTGGGAAAACAGGGACAATATGGGGAACTGCAGGAATATCTTGAAAAAATAAGTCATTCTCTGGAGCGTACAGGATTTGATATCAATACAGGAAATGAAATGGTGTCGGCAATTTTAAATGATCTGTCATGCAAGTATAAAGAGGTACATTGTGAATGGCATGGAAAATTACAGAGTCCATTTACTCTGTCAAATTATGATATCTGTACAATATTTTACAACCTGCTTTGCAATGCTTTTGAAGCGGCGGAGAAAACGAAGCAGAAAGAGATAACGGTACAGGTGAAATATTTGAATGATGCATTATATGTTGTTGTTCAAAATTACTTTGAACAAAACCCGGTAAAAGAAAAAGGCGTCTTTATTTCTTCAAAGACAGAAGGAGATCATGGATTTGGTATTGAAAATGCCAAAATGAGTATAGAGCAGAACGGTGGTGTTTATGAAGCAAGAGTGGAAGGAAACAGGTTTATCACAGAGATCATCATACCGGAAACGAACTGTGAAACGACTGTTTTGGGCTGAACGGTAGCGATTTTGGGCTGAACGGCATCGCAATCAAAAAACAAACAAGATAAAATAAAAGCAGGTTAAGCATTGTGCTGGCCTGCTTATTTTATGTAAAGGGGGTTGGACATATGTTATTGGATTGCTCGATTCTTTGGTGGCTTTTTAAACTGATCGGTTAATGCAGGCCAAGAAATACGAAAGAGGAAAATAAGCAAACAGATCGCCGAACCCAGACTCGATAATTATCCCATATCGTATCCGTGGTGTAATATATCTATCCAGGATGTGGTTCGGCAATCCGGAGGGTAAAATGGAGAACAGGATAACAAACACACATAATGCAGCAATAGCAAAATGAACATGTTTAGGTTTGCTATTGCTGTAATTTTATATATGGAGAATCGAGATAACAGGGGGACAGTATGAGACAGGAACACAAAAGAAAAATGAGAAAACAAATGGGAAGAAGATATCTGGCGATTTTATGTATCATAGCCATTTTCTGTACCAGCATACCGATTACGACGACACAGACGCAGGCAAGAGCTTACACTGACTGGGAGGTGTTTGAAACTAATACGGGAGAGCCGGTGGCAGCGGCTTATGGGAATGGTGTTTTTGCCTTATTGAACAACGCAGGTGTTTTCTATATTTCGGATGATGCAATGACTTGGACACAGACAGGGTTATTACCGGGGACAAATGGTGAAACGAATGACACCTATAAAATGCTGCAGATGAAATTTATAAACAATGCATTCTATCTGTATGGAATAAAAGGCATTTTTTTGAGAAGCGTGGATGGAAAAGTCTGGGAGCGTATTGATTTTGGAAACCGGCTGGTCACAGCTATGACTTATGGAGATAATGCATGGTATCTGGCATCGGATGGGGAAAATTTTAGCCAATGTCAGTATCAGGATATGGATTCATTTGCATTGTGGAGAAGTCAGGATGGTAAAAGCTTTACACAGATAGAAACAGAGGCAGATATAAAAGCGTGCAACAGCCTGTGCTGTGCACAGAATAAGCTGATCGTGACAGATCCGGTGGCTAATACGATCAATACATTACAGTTGGATGGAAAGCTGGTATCGTCTATAGATGCCCATAAAGAATACTATGAATCATGTTATGCAGAAAGCAGATATAAAAATGATATGTTTTTATGTTATTTTGAAGCATGTTTCTGGTATTCAATAGATGCAATTACATGGAACCGCTGTAACACAAATTTTTACTGCTCGTTAGAAAGCGGTTATGGGGAATGGGTTGAGATACGGGATGAATACTATATGCTTAATAATCAAGGAGGCTATTTATATGAAATCACTCCTCTTTATAATGAGGATCCTGCATTTGCATATATACTGTCAGGAGTAGATTATCGCTACAAAATAAAAAATCTGGTAGCATGTGAGGATACATTATGGGGTTTTGGATCGGGTATAGCGGTAAAACGACAGATGAATTTTGATGTGAAAACATCGAAGTGGGATGAAGAAGAAAAGACTCCGGCTGTCAGCGGGGGAAGTGTCAGTGAGGGAACAGTCAGTGAAAATATACCGGAGCTCATTTATGATGATGATTATATCAGATTGACAAGAGATGTCATACTTTCAGAGGATTATGTATTAAGGGGAAAGAAGCTGTATCTGGATGGGCATATGTTGACAATTAAGGGGGATTTTACCTGTAGTGATATAGCAATTGTTACCGGACAGGGAAAGCTGTATGTAGAGGGCAATATGCTTGTGGATGGCAGAATCAGAGTAAGCGGAAATCTGGAAACAGAAGGCTATCTGCTTATTCAAAAAGGCAGTTTGGATTGCGAAAGCTGTGATATAGAGATTCATGGTGATTTAAAGGTATATGATAATAAATACAATTATGGCTTGCAGATGCAGCATGGGGAAGATCATGTTTCTGTATCCGGTGATTGCATGTACTTCACAGACTATTATGGTTTATTAACAGACGGAACATTGGATGTATATGGGACAATCAATTTGAGTTATGGATTCAGATCAAGAAAAAACCATATGCTCAGAGCATGCGGAGATCTTTTGCAAACTATACATGTAGGGAGCAATAGCAAAGTAGCTAATTTTGTGGATCTGCGGTCTGATGAAATCCCACCGGATCCGGTAGACAGCCTTTTGTTGGAGAAGATAACAGGGAAAGCCGTTTATCTGACATGGAAGGAACCGAAGGATAACGGGAAGATTGCGTCCTATAAGGTATATCGAAATGGAGCATGTATAAAAGAAGTAACAGAAACTGAAGTGCGGATTGAAGAAAAGTATGCCAATGAAGAAGCGACTTATTATATTACGGCGATAGATGAGGCCGGATGGGAATCTGCAAAGGGAAAAGAAATTACGGCAAAGGCAGAGCCTTTGGCATTTTATAAGGTATTACCGGAAAATGGGTCTGCTGTTGGAAAAACGGTTACCATTACACCATATATGAATTGGGTTCCGGGCTTCAATGATAATCAGTTTAGAATATATTATCATGATCCGGTAGCTGATACAGAAACAGAAGTAGTAAAGGAAAGCCTGACAAAATGGAAAGACAATTGGTTTGAGGGAGACTACCGATATACGAAAGAGTATCCAATAGATCTGTCCAAATTTAAACAGGAGCAGGACATCACGGTATATGCTGAACTGACAGATATAGATGGAGGTGTGACAACAGAAACAATCACATTGCATTTAGACCGGACGCCGCCTGAACAGCCTGTTGTAACAGTGTTGGAGAATGAAGAAAACATTTATCTGGAATGGGATAAGATAGCTGATGCAAAATACTATGGTATCTATAGGAGAGAGGAAAACACAGAGATATATAAGAAACTTGCAGAGCGCTGGTGGAACAATTATTATGATTCAGCCGTACAGGACGGAAAAACCTATATTTACGCAGTGACCGCAATAGATGCCTTTGAAAATGAAAGTGATAAGACGGAGATACCGGCTGTTTATAAGCATCCGGATACACAAGCCCCTGTTCTAAAGTCTTTTAGAGTAATAGGAGAAGAAAAAAATAGGGAAATTACAACTGTTCGGCTGTATGCGACAGATAACAGAAATGTGAATAGATTTGTTATCACAGGAAAACGGGAGAATGATACAGAAAATACGATTTATGAGGTGGTATCGGGGGTAAATGGGTACAGCAAAGATGTAACCATAGATACGCGGAAATATGAAGACGGTGATTACCTATTGACCGCATATGCGGAAGATCGTGCAGGGAATAAAAGTGATGAAAAGACTGCAAAGCTGATCATAGACAATACACCACCGGCTGTACCTGCGGGAATACATGCAGAGGTTACCTGTACAACGGTCAGACTAAGCTGGGATCAGACAACGGAGCCCGATTTAAAATATTATATTGTAGAGAGTAAAAATGAAGGAGAAGCTTACTGGAGAATGTTATCCGGGCATAACATAGTAAGCAGCCGGTTAATAACAGGTTTAAAACCGGAACAGACGATATCTTACAGAATATATGCAGTAGATGATGTGGATAATCAGAGTGCGTATTCTGACGAGATCAAAGTAACAACACCGCCGGATCTGGAAGCACCGTCAAAGACAACCATAGCGGTCAAAAGCAGCAGTGGCAGTGCAGTGACAGTTAGCTGGAAGGCAGCAACCGACAATGTGGGAGTTAAAGCATATCGTATTTATAAAAACGGAGAACTGCTGACAGAAATCTCTGATAAATTAAACTACCGGGATGAAGAAGTAGAGCCGGATCAGAGCTATCAATATGAGGTTGCGGCAGTGGACGAGGCAGGGAACGAAGCGGAAAAAAGCAACAAGTTATCCTGTCTGGTAACCCTGCCCGTCATTTTAAATATAACACCGGAGAATGGAGCTCGGATCGGTAAACAGAAATCCGAAATCGATGTAACACTTCTCAATTATGCGGAAGCAGGAAAGAAGACGATTACCTGCAGCTATTACAAACCGGACACAGATAGCTGGGAACTGATCGGGACAACCTCGGTGTCTCCGTTTATTGCCAATACAACTTCTCGGATTTATTGGGATACCTCTGCCTTTTTGGAGGATGCAGATATCCGTGTCCGTGTGGTTGTGCTTGATGAAGACAGGAATGCAGCACAGCAGGAGCTTACACTGCATCTTGACAGAACACCGCCGGCATTACCGGAGCTGACGGGAAGTGAGAAGGATGCAAAGATCACACTGACATGGAACCGGAGCGCAGATGAGGACTGTGCTGTATATCAGGTTTACAGAAAGGCGGTCAGTGGAAATGATATGGAAGAAGCTTATCGAAAAATCTGCTCTGTCAAAAACAATGGAAAGGACAGCTATCAATTTACGGATACCGCTGTACTTCAACAGAGTACATATGTTTACTATATACAGGTGCAGGATATATTTGGAAATGCCGCTCAGACAGAGCCCATAGAAATATATGTTGCAACAGATCTGACACCACCGACGCCCCCGATGGATGTGTGGGTGCATACAAGAACCGGTTCTTCGGTTACGCTTGGATACAGTGGAGCAAAGGATAACGTGGGTGTTGCAGGCTATTTTGTATACAGGGATGGAAAGAAGATCGCAGAGACAGCTAAGCCGCAATACACAGATTATGGAAAGGATCTGGAAAATGGACTGCAGGAATATGTTTTATACCGTTATACCATAAAAGCATTTGATCTGGCAGGAAACGAATCAGAAGAAAGTCAGATACGGGAAGCTTTTGTGAAGATGCCGTATATTACAGAGCTTAAACCTGCAGATCAGACTTCTATTGCAGCAAAGGAAACAACACTGCAGGTAATTTTTGAAAATACAGGTAACAGCTCTGGAAATTATGCTGACTTTTACTGGACAGAAGAAGGAAAGAAAAACTGGCAGAAAATAAATAAAGAGCCGGTTTGGCAGAGCCGCTATGGGGGAAATTATCTGCAGGCAGCTATGAACTGGGAATTGCCGGAATTTGCCGGAACAGGGAATAAAGAGATTAGGATCAAAGCAGTGCTGACGGACAGAGATGGCAATCAGGCGGAAGAGGAGGTTATCTGTACGATTGACCGGACAATACCGGATCCACCAAAACAAGTAGAGGCGCAGTTAAAAGAAGATGTGATCCTTCTGACCTGGGATTTTTCTGACAGTGCGGATATCGCCGGCTATATTGTTTACAGGAGTACAGACGCAGGCAATTATGATGCATTGGAAACGATAGAGGATCCTATGTGCCGGGCATATATGGACAGAACCGTATCAGCCGGTCACAGTTACCGGTACAGAATGTCTGCAGTAGATGTATATGGACGGAAAAGCAAGCCCAGTGATTGTACGCAGGCATTGCAGGTAACAGAGGATACAATTGCGCCGAAGCTGACGGCTCTGTCACCGGATCCTGGAAGAGTAAATGGTAAACTGCAGATCAGTGCGGAAGGGTATGATAACCGAAAGATAGACAGCTTTGTTTTCTACATTAGAGAAGACAGTGAGAATCCATGGACAGAACTGGCAAAAGTGCAGGCGGAGAACAATAAAGCAACCTGTGTGTTGGACACAACGGGCTATGAAGACGGACAATATTTTGTAAAGGCGGAAGCACGGGACTGTGCGGGAAATGTAAGCCAGAATCTGTTCCAAAGACGGTATGAAATTGATAATACAGGTATCGCCAAAATCAAGATGGCTAAATGTGATACATTGGCATCTGTGATACGCTTGCGATGGGAAGATGTTACGGAAACGGATTTTGCATATTTCCTGGTAGAAAGAAAGACAGAAAAGGATGGCAGCATATTCTGGGAGAAGGTGGCGGAAATAACAGACAGTCTTGGATATGACTGCAAAAATCTGCAGCCACAGACAGAGTATACTTTCCGTGTGGCTGGATATGATGATCTTGGAAACAGAGGGGAAGAATCGGATGAGATCACACTGACTACAGTGCAGGATACGGTCAGTCCAGTTATAAAGAGGATCGGTCCCGTAAAAGGGTCTTATGGCAAACAGATCCGGTTGGAAATACAGGCAGAAGATAATGCCACACTTGACAAGGCAGTATTTTCTTATACGACAGATGGACAAGAGTATACTGTGCTGGCAGAAGTCAGGGCAGACGAGATGGAAAGCAGGAAGTGCTTCAGTTATTTATGGGATACGGGAAAAATGCCGGAAGGAGAGATTGGCGTTCGATTTGAGGTATATGATGCAGCAGGCAATCATAATGCTCTGACAGAGGAAGAAAAGCAGGTGGAGATCGTATATACGATCGATCATACACCGCCGCAGCAGGTAAAAAAAGTACGTGTTACGGATACGGACGGCTGTATCGGACTGACATGGGAAGAATCAGGAGAAACAGACATTCAGGCGTACAGAGTTTACAAAAAGTATGGCAGCTCCTTTAGAAAAATAAGAGAGGCTTCCATACTGAATACCTATGATACGGATGTGAAACCGGGCAACAGCTACACCTACAAAATATCTGCCATCGATCAGGCTGGAAATGAGGGCGAATACTCGGAAGAAATCACTGCTGTGGCTGAGCAGGACAAAGAGCAGCCCGTTGTATACGGGATCGGTCCTGCTGATACAGAAATACTTGGCATAGATCCTGTTATCACAGTATTGGCAGCGGATAATGCAGGACTGTCACAGATACAGCTTTCCTACAGGGAGCTGGGCGGTGAAAAAGACTGGATTGTATTTGCTGATCTTCCTGCATCCGGAAGACAGCAGTATAAAACTGCAGCCATGCAGACAGAAGAATTATCAGAAAATATCACATATGAGATCAAAGCGATCGCGATAGATGAAGCAGGAAATTACAGTGAGGCATTTACGAAAAACTATACCTTTGATCTGACCCCGCCTCAGAAACCGGAACTTACAACAAAACCAGGAAGCTTCCGGATAGATCTGCAGTATGGAACAGCGGATACGGGCACAGAACTGTATGAGATTTACAGAAAAGAATATGGCGAAAAAGAATTTACCTGTGTAAAGAGCACAACGGAAGGCAGCTATGAGGATACGACCGCAAAACCGGGAAAGGTTTATTATTACAAAGTCAGAAGCTATGACGAAAACGGAAATTACAGTGAAAGCAGTACAGAATACAACCATGCCAGCAGTGTTGATACCATTGCGCCGGTAGCTGTTTTGCCGCAGAACATGACAGGACTGACCGGAGTTGCATCACATCTGGATGGAACAGGTTCAACGGATAATGTCAGGATCAAATCCTATACGTGGGATTTTGGAGACGAAAGCGCAAAACAGACAGGAAGCAAGCCTGTTCACACTTATAAAAAAGCCGGAACCTATACAGTAACGCTGACAGTTGCGGATCAGGCAGGAAATAAAAACAGTACCTATGGTACAATAGAAGTAAAGGACGCGGAGCAGAACGGAAAGCTGCAGTTGTCAGTGATGGGATCTGATGGAAGTCCTCTTGCCAGTGCAGATCTGTATATCAGTGCGGATGAATCAGGACAGGAAGCATTTCGTACAAAAACCGATCAAAACGGTGCAGCAGAGCTTATACTTGAGCCTGGAACCTATGAAATAGCAGCGTTTACAGAAGGATATTTGCCGAAACAGGAGCAGATCACGATCAGCAAGGGTGAAATTTTGCAAAAGAAGATCTGCCTCCCTTCCGGGGAAGTGGTAACAGGAAACCTGACTTTCCATCGGATGACGCTTGAGGAGATCATAGAGGCAGGCGTGGATCTGTCAGATCCGGAAAACCTGCATACCTATACATTCTCCGTAACACTGGGGTATGAAGAACGCCCTATACCGGTTGTATTCAGCGGTATGTCAGCAGGCACATTAAAAAAGGGAAGTAGTAGAGGTGGCGGCTTCCGCACATATACAGCAGAGGGCAACGGGGGAAGTATTCAGGTTATCTGTAAAGAACCTGAAGCAGAAAATGAAGAGCCACAGCCGCAGGCACTGATCTATGTAAATACACAACAGACCGTTTCCTGGTTAAAGGATATGTATAATGTACAGCTCGCGGTTATCAATCAGGCGGATAGTGGATTCACATTATCCCAGTCCTCCGCAACCCTTTCTCTGCCGGGGGGACTCTCACTTGCAGCAACAAAATCCGGGCAGACAATGACAAAGGAGCTTGGTGATATAGAGGGACAGGAGTGTGCACTGGCAAGCTGGATCGTAAAAGGCGATAAAAGCGGAAGCTATGAGATCCGGGCAGATTTCAGTGCTAATATGGAGCCGTTCCATGTACCGATCCACCGGGAATTTGTTGCAAAACAGGATGTAACTGTCAGTGCGGGAGAAGGACTGTATATGATCGTACAGCCGGACAGTGCTGTTTTTTATGACGAAGAATCCTATATTTATTTTTCATTGCAGAACAGATCTGACCATGATTTTTATAATGTAAAGACAACATTTGGATCTACGAAAGAAGGAGCACAGCAATATGTCATTTCGGAAGGAACAGAGAGTACTGCTGTTCCGCTGGTCAGAGAGCAGGATATATTGGATGTGGGTATCTTACGCCCCGGACAAAGCGTTACCGGAATGCTGCAGCTGGGAATAGCACCAAGTGATGAAAAACACTATCTGGAGCTGGTAGAAACAAAGGCAGAGATATTAAAGGGTGAAAATCTGGGCGTTACACTTATCATTGCTCCGATCCGAAATATGTCTGCCAATCATAAGATGTATGTAAATGAGGATGGAAGTACTTATTACGGCGATCCGGTCAATGTGGCGACAGGTGCATTTACACAGGAAATCCATGCTTTTACGAACAGAGAAGGAGACAGCCTTTTAGATCTGTCTTATGATTCCCGGAAGGCTGCTGAGATCGGAGAGGCAGGCAGAGGCTTCCGTCACAGTTATGAGTATAATATCTCAGAAAAGCACGGAAAAATCGTACTGCATACATGGGAGACGAAAGAAGAGTATTTTGAAATGGCAGCCCTTGCAACTGCAGAGGAGCTGGAAAGCGATAAAACAGCAGTAACAGGCAGTATAAAGACAGTGGATATTATAAATGTACCCGATCACGCATTCCCCGGAAATTATGTATCGGAAGCTGATCCGAATGTGTGGATCACAAAAGATAAGGATGGCAGCTATCTGCTGACAGATTCTGAGGAAAATAAGTGGTATTTTGATAAAGAAGGTGTGTTATATAAAAGAGAAGATACGAATGGGCAGGTGATCAGCTATGAAAGAACCGAGGAAGCACTTACGATCCATAACCGGACAACAGATGAAACTGTGACACTTTCCTATGACACAAATGGCAGGCTGGTAAACGCCGGAGATTCTCATGGAAGAGGCGTAAGATTTGCATACGATGAAAATGACTGCCTTACCGGTTACCGGAATGAAGAAGGAAATCTGACGACTTATACCTATGATGAAAAAGGACGTATGCTGACTGTTGTCAGCCCAATGGGAACTGTTCTGGTGGAAAACAGCTATGATGAAGCAGGCAGAGTGATCCGGCAGAAAGAGGCGGGCGATGACAGATATGCAGAGCTTACTTACACAGAACCTACTTCCCGCGTAGGCAGGACGGAAATCCAAAAAAGAGATGGAGCAGCCAGAATCTATTATTACGATCTTTTTGAACATATTCTGTCTGAAACGGACGAAAATGGGGCAGAAACTTCATATGTGTATGAAAAAGGAAAGCTGGTAAAGAAAATAGAGCCGGATGGAAAATCCACAGAGTATACCTATGATGCAGACGGAAACCTGACGAAGCAGGAAACTGCGACAGGACAGCAGGCGCAGATCAGCTATGATACAGATGGCAATCCGGTAAATATTGCATCCGGGGAAGGAACCGCCGGAACCTACCGTTATGATGAAAAGGGCAGGATCAGCGAATATATCTCAGCCCTTTCAGAAGTGCGTCATTATACCTATAATCCGGATGGAACACTGCGCAGCATGGAAACGGAAGGGCTTGGAACAGAGTCCTATACCTATGATACATACGGAAACAGGACCAGTGTAACAGACAGACTGGGTAACTGCACAAAATACGCTTATGATCAATATGGAAATCTCATTAAGACAACGGATGCGCTCGGAAATACTTCCGGTTGTGTATATGATCAGATGGGACGGGTGCTTTCGCAGACAGATGCAAGAGGAATCCGGACCGAATATACCTATGATGCAGAAGGCAGGCTGCTAACTGAGAAAACAAATGACAGAGAGATCCGTTACAAGTATGATGCGGCAGGCAGACTGATCCAAAAATCAGATGCAGCAGGCATTATAACGACATATGCCTATGATACGGAAGGAAATGTAACAGAAACAGACAGAGCGGGACAAAAAGAACTGAGCAGCTATGATGCGGCAGGGCAGCTTTTGTCAGTATCCGATGCAGTCAGTGCTAATACCGTCTATACGTATGATAAAAACGGATATGTTACCTCTATAACAGAAAACGGTCTGACAACCTTCTATACAAATGATACATATGGGAAAATGTTGAAAAAACAAAATCCGGACGGAACAGTTTTGCAGTATACTTATACCAATGACGGACTGTTAAGTACGGTGACTGATCAGGATGGCAATACCGAGAGCTATGTTTATGACAAGGCAGGAAATCTGACCGGACAGACAGATGCCCTTGGTAACAGGATCACTTATGCATATGATATCCATGGCAGATTGATCAGGCAGACAGATGCCAGAGGCAATAGTGAAAGCTATGCCTATGATGCGGCCGGCAACTGTATAAAACGGACAGATGCGATGGGCACAGTCACGGAAATGACTTATGATATGGCGGGCAGAATGACAGAGCAGTCTGTACTGACCAAAGCAGGAAAGATCACAAACCATTATACTTATGATGCAGCGGGAAATATCCTGACCACAACAGATGCTGAAGGCAGCAGGACGGTCTACAGATATGATGATTACGGAAATTGTATCAGTAAAACGGACTGCATGGGAAATGTTACAGAATATACTTATGATGCCCTGAACAGACTGACAGGGACAAGTGATGCAGCAGGAAAAGAAGCTTATACCTATGATGCACAAAATAACCTGATCCGTCACAGGACAGCCTGTGGCAGCGGACAGGAAACAGAGTACTTGTATACCTATACGCAGGATGGTATGCTGAAAGAGAGCAAAGATCCGTTACAGGGGATCAGCAGCATTGCATACAACCGGAACAGGCAGATCGCATCGGTGACAGATCCTCTGGGAAATGAAACAGCGTATCAGTATGACAGTGAAGGCAGGATCAGCCGGGTAAGAACTGCAGCGGATACACAGACAGAGTATACCTACAATGCACAGGGACTTCTGGCAAGTGAGAAAACCGCAGATGCCAAGACGGATTATACCTATGACGCACTTGGCAGGATCCTTACCAAAGTGGATGCACTTGGCAGGGTCACTTATACTTATGATGCAAACAGTAACATCACAAAGGTAACGGAGCAGCAGAATGGCAGGACAACAACGATCAAAAGAAGCTTTGATGCCTTAAACCGTGTCACGTCCGTTACGGATGCAAACGGAAAGACGGTAAGCTACAGCTATGATGAGCTTGGAAACCGTATCAGCCTGACCTATCCGGGTGGTGAGATCGTCCGTTACAGCTATGACAAGTGCGGTGATCTGCTTACCGTGACAGAACCGGACGGCAGTGTAAATACTTATACATATGATAAAAAGGGCAGATGCACGGGAATTAAACGTGCAGACGGTACGGAAGAGAGCTATTCTTATGATAATGCAGACCGTCTGAGTGCACAGACGGACAAAAATGCGGATGGCAGCCTCCTGCACAGCTATACCTACACCTATGACGGCGCAGGCAATATCATAAAGATCGGTGGAACAGCAGATACAGCAGCCGGTCATGCAGTCATGACCTATGACAGGGACAACCGCCTTGCCACTTACAATGGGGAAAAGGTGACCTATGACGAACGTGGAAATATGCTTCACGGACCGCTTAACGGCGCGATGGGAGATTACACCTACGACTGCAGAAACCGTCTTATAGAGACAAAAGCTGCAGACGGAACAGTCACAGCCTATACCTATGATGCAGAAAATACCAGACTGACAGAAGAGACAGAAAATACCCGTCATACCTTTGTGACGGATAAGGAAACGACATACAGCCAGCTCCTGACCGAAACGATCAGTGAAAAACATCTGCTGACCTACAAGGAAACCGCAACCATAACCTATACATACGGAAACGGTCTCATCAGCGACAGCAGAAAAGAAGCCAAAGGCAGTGATACAGAAAAACGTTACTACCACTACAACCATATCGGCAGTACAACTGCGATCACAGATGCAGATGGTGACCTTCTCTATAGGATCGCTTACGGAACCTATGGAGAACTTACCGGAATTTATGATGCAGATGGAGAACAGGCAGAGGATACGGCTGCGGTCATACAGGCAGAAAACCTCCGCTTCCTGTATAATGGAAGATATGGCGTAGAAACAGGCGCAAACGGACTGTATTACATGAGAGCCCGTTACTATAATCCGCAGATCAAACGCTTTATCAACAGAGACATCATAGACGGCAGTATCACAGACAGCCAGTCTCTGAACAAATACAGCTATGTACAGGGGAATCCTGTAAGCCTCATAGATCCATTCGGACTCTGTGCGCAAGATTACTTCAGCCGGGCAGGACACGAACTTCTTGACTGGCTGGGCTTCATATTTGATCCGGCAGATGCGATTAACTTCCTCTGGTATACCGCCGAAGGAAATGCGGCCATGGCAGCAGCAACGGCAGTAGCCATCGTACCGGCGGCAGGAAGCTTCATAGCCAAGGGAACCAAGCAAGCCATAAAAGCCGGAAAGAAGGCTGCCCAGAAAGCAGGAGAAAAGGCTGCCAAGAATGCCACAGAGAAAGCGGCAAAGAAGGCAGCGAAGAAAAAACTGGCAAAAGAAGCCGGAAAAGAAGCCGCCGAAAAAGGTGCGGAAAAGGCAGCAAAAGAAGCAGCAGAGAAAGCTACAGAAAAGACTGCGAAGGAAGCCACGGAAAAAGTCGCAGAGGAAGCGGAAGAGAAGGGGATAAAGAGTAGTAGAAATGCAATAGATACCCCAATAAATTAGGGAGTATCTAAACCAAGAGATGTGGCAACGCCTAATTCTATTTATGAACAAATGAATCCAGATGGAACTGTTAAGAGTAGAGCGTTTTATGACGAAAATGGAAATCAGTTTAGTAGACAGGATTTTGACCATAGACATTTTGATAAAAATACAAAACAATATTATCAACCACATGAACATAATTATTCATATAATAAAAATGGTCAACCGATTGGAAAAAGTGATGGACCACTTCCTAAAGGGTATTCAAATAAGCCAACAAATTAAGGAGCATTCCTGTAATTCAGAAATAATGCCAATTGAATAAAAAAGAACCTCAAGGTATGATTGAGTTGCATCTTGGCGGATGTAAACAAAACAATCAAAGCACTGGAGGTTCAAAATGAATTTAACACAGAATGACAGACTAAAGCAAGTAACAAGTGACACTTTAATTGTTGGAGTAGACGTTGGATCACAAACTCACTTCTGCAGGGCATTTGACTGGAGAGGGTTTGAGCTTTCAAGAAGAGTGTTTAAGTTTAGCAACACCGGAATGGGATTCCTTACTTTTCTCAGGTGGACAGAGGAACTCATGAATAAAACTGAAATGAAAAAGGTTATTGTCGGCTGCGAGCCTACCGGTTGCTACTGGCTCACTTTTCAGAAGTTTTTACAAGACCATGATATTCAGCTTGTAACAGTAAATCCGTTTACCGTAAACAGAAGTATGGAATTAGATGATAATAGTCCAGAAAAGAGTGATTTGAAGGATCCTAAAACAATAGCGTTGCTAGTGAAAGATGGAAGATTTTCAACTTCTTATCTTCCAAGTGGAGTATATGCGGAGATCAGGGAAGCATCTGTTTGTAGGGATCAGATCATGAAGTAGCATGTACGTCTGTCAAATCAGATACAGGGATGGATTCAGAAGTTCTTTCCAGAGTATTTGGAATGTTATGCTGATTGGGATTCAACCAGTGGACTGATGCTTCTTAGAGAAGCTCCACTTCCACAAGATATCCTTAAAATCGGTGCAGGTGGAATCAATCAGATATGGCGCAATGCAAAGGTGCGTGCAGCAGGAATAAAGAGGGCTCAGACCCTGGTAGAAGCTGCACAGAATAGTGTGGGATTGGAAGCCGGTGAAGCCGCAAGACTCGAGATATGGGTTCTTGTAAATGACTACATCCTTAAAGCAGAACAGCTAAAAAGATTAGATGAATATCTGGAAGAAAAAGTAAAAGAAGTACCAAATGTGGAGAAACTGCTCGCCATTAAAGGAGTAGGGATGAGTACTGTGATTGGCTTTATCGCAGAAGTTGGTGATATCGGACGTTTCACTGATCCGAAGCAGATACAGAAGCTTGCCGGGCTGGAAATAGTCAAGAAAAGCTCCGGTAAAAAGAAAGGACAGCCAAGAATCAGTAAAAGGGGCAGACGAAAACTGCGGAGAACAATGTATGAGTCAGCGCGTGCACTGATGATCTGGAATCCTGTGTTTCAGGATGTGTTCCTTTATTACAGGAACAGGACAAAAAATCCGCTTGGAGGGATGCAGGCAAAGATAGCAGTTGCATGTAAAGCGATACGGATCTTCTATGTAGTATTACAAACAGGCTGTGACTTTGATGAAGAAAAGTTCCGAAAGGACATCATCAGACCAGAAGCAGCATAACAAAAAGCACATACTGTAGCAGAAAACGTCCGCCAAGGATTCAATTGGTGCTGGATTACAGGAGTGCTCTCTAGGCAATGACAAATCAGAGCGAAGCCGCTAAGACATATTTTATAGGGCATGACCCTGGTAAGGAGCAAAGGTGGCATCCCACTATGGGTAGGCTGGACGAAGGAATTTAGGACTCTTTTTAAGAAAGGATGATCCTGTTAGACATGAGAGATTAGCAGCCATAGGGAAGAATGGGACACAGATTCGCCTTCATAAAAAAGGATGACGTTTTATTTCGTGTACCTTTCTGACTGGAAAATGAAGTGCATTGAACCAGAAATGACACAGTTTTCGCCCATTATCATGAACTTGTCATTGTTTGTAACTTAATTAACCATTGCGCAGATAGCTAAAATAAAGGCTTTTTTGTGCAAAATATATAAGAAAGTATAGAGAGAAAATATATATGATTAACTGGTTAGAAAATTGGTATTCGTCTCAATGCGATGGAAGTTGGGAGCATTTTTATGGAATCAAAATAGAGACTTTAGATAACCCTGGATGGGCAGTAGAGATTGATTTATGTGAAACCGAATTAATTAATAAACCATTCGTGGAAATTGATAGAGATATATCGGATAACGATTGGTTGAGTTGTAGACTGCAAAATAATAAATTTGAAGGATTTGGAGATGCATCAAAATTGTATGAAATTCTAGAAATATTTAGGAAATGGGTGGAATCCGAAACAAGTAAGTAGTGCATGAACTTTGGATAGCTGAAAAAGTAAAACTTACACTCCGCAGTTAGAGGAGATGGCTTAATGGGATTAACAGAACTATGGATTGAATTAGGTGATACTGCTGATTCTCCACATATTATTCAAGGTAAAGATAGCCGCATATCTCCAGTGGAATATTATACAGATGCGAATTATGACTATCTTTATAAAAAATGATGAAATACATTTTTTAATACAAAAATAGTATCGATTAACCTAATTCGTGATATATTGTTTGTAAACAATCTGATTTTAGAGTTACAGAAAATAAAGATCCAGCCTTGTGAATCAACGGCCGCCCTAGAAGCTCTTAGTGTTTTGTATAGGTAACAGCAATGTCCGTAC
>OHFH01000169.1_pt1 | contig 26566 bp, 18 predicted proteins | sample 1567401 | NCBI WGS metagenome assembly OHFH01 (sample SAMEA3879542, study PRJEB24766) | human gut metagenome | biome: human-associated habitat; feature: feces | place: USA | collected 1985/1987
TAGATACAATATAACAAAGGTGGTGTGATAAGATGATAGAAGATGAATTTGCGGCAAGACTTATACAATTAAGAGGACAAATGGGCGTATCTGCCAGAGATATGAGTTTATCAATTGGACAGAATCCGGGATATATAAATAATATAGAAACGGGAAAATCTCTTCCTTCTATGACTGCGTTTTTTTATATTTGCGAATATCTTCATGTAACGCCGAAGGATTTTTTTGATACATCATCTGAACAACCGACTGAAATCCAACATTTAATAGATAACATTAAAAAATTGGATAAAAATCAATTATTACACATTTCCGCTATTGTTGAAGATTTGTCAAAGGTATGACCTAAGCATTCAGAATACATTTCAAGCTATAAAAAGGGAGCCCAAAGGCTCCCTTTTCCATTCTATTCACTACCAATTACATCCCCTCTTTTAAGATATTGTGCTCTCTCAAAAGATCTTCGATCACAGTTCCTTTGACACCCTTGATGAGTGCTTTCTTGACTGCATTGAGCGGTCCCGGAAGAGAAATTTCAAGTGGTGATTTACCATCCATAAGCTTTACGGAGCTGTCAAGCAGATCTCTCACATCGTAGACACTGCCCCAGACTTCAGGAACACCTCTGTCGACATGGCAGAGACCGTATACAGCTTCCATAGCGGTACGAACGGAATACTCTGTTGTGAAGATCGTGTCTCTTGGAGTTTCAGCGAACTGTCCGAGAAATGCGAAGTTATCGCAGCCATCCGGGATAACATCCGGTCTGTCACCTTTTCTTCTTGGCATGAAGAATGCAGTGATATATGGCATCATGGTCGGTGTGCAGTTTGCATGGTTTTCTGCCAGCTCGTCGATCTCATCTACCGGAACACCCAAGTGATACAGCCATTCTGCTGTGATCTCCTTACCGGTACATTCCTTCATCGGTTTCTTGATATAATCGCCCGGTTTGTCGGTAAACAGGCTGTAAACCCAGATGCAGACTTCATCTTTCTTCTGCTCTTTGAACTGCCCCTGTCTGTTGATCGTCCAGCTTAAAAGCCAGCTTGAATCTTTGCAGGAAACAATACCACCGGTTACAACATTTCCGGTTCTAGGATCTCTCTTGCAGATATTCTTGATATAGGAAATGATCTTCTCATCACTTGTTGTTACGGTAGCGGATTCCCAGTTGGAACGGGAAATATCGCCACAGAATTTCTCAGGATGTCCAAAAGACGGATCCTGCGCTGCAATGTTCTTCCAAAGATCCCAGCATCCACTTGTACGAACTTCCGCATCACCTACCGGTGCTTCGTTCTGGCTTCCGTAGATCGTACCTTCCGTACAGCTTCCGTTTGTCACAAATACAAGATCGTTTTCTGTCAGCGGAATGCTCTGCTTCTCGCCGTTTACCAGACATTCAATGCTGGCAGCACGTTTCTTTCCGTCGTCGATATCAAATAATACATTGGTTACCTGTGTGTTAAACTGGATCTGCACGCCTGCTTTTTCCAGATATTTCTGCATCGGAAGGATCAGGGATTCATACTGGTTATACTTCGTGAACTTCAATGCGGAGAAATCGGGAAGTCCGCCAATATGATGGATAAATCTCTGGATATAAAGCTTCATTTCGAGTGCACTGTGCCAGTTTTCAAATGCGAACATGGTACGCCAGTAAAGCCAGAAATTAGAATCAAATACTTCTTCATCGAAGAAATCTTCAATCGTTTTATCGTACAGATCTTCATCCTTTGTGAAGAACAGCTTCATGATCTCCATGCAGCCCTTCTGGCTCAGACCGAATTTGCCGTCTGTATGTGCATCCTGTCCGCGATGCTCCGTCGCACGACATAAAGAATAGTTCGGATCATGCTTATTCAGCCAGTAATATTCGTCCAGAACAGAGGCTCCTTCTGTTTCCAGAGACGGAATACTTCGGAACAGATCCCACAGACATTCAAAATGGTTTTCCATTTCACGTCCGCCTCTCATGACATAGCCTCTTGTCGGATCGTTGATACCATCACAGGCACCACCTGCAATATCCATTGCCTCTAAGATATGGATATTTTTGCCTGGCATCTGCGCATCTCTGACAAGGAAGCAGGCTGCTGCCAGTGCGCCAAGTCCGCTGCCTACGATATAAGCGGATTTATTTTCAATGCCTTCCGGCTTTTCCGGGCGGGCAAATGCTTCATAATTACCGTTCGTATAATAAATGCCCTTGCTGTTTTTCTCATGCATGCCACGTTCTGTATTGCGGTAGTCTGCAAGCTCCTGCTGCTGTTTTCTTGTCTGCTTTACTGTCTGTGCTTTTTTCTTTCTGCTGACGGCAAATACACCTGCTGCTCCTGCCAAAGCGACTGCTGCTCCTAATTTTGCATTCTTATTCATAATAAGTTCCACCTTTCTGTTTTGAAATTGGTTTTCTTGTTCTCTTTTCTTAAGTTTATTAGTTCAGGAAATCGTCTTCATCTATGATCATCTCATCCTCCTCCCGTTTTATCGTTCTGACTGTACTTTGTACAACAAATAAATTTAATGCACCGTCTAAGATCAGATTGATTCCGATCAGCCTTGTGATCACGCCACTCGTCTGAAATGGCATGGCAAACAGTAAAATACCGAGAATACACACGATAATGGCGATCAGTAATGTTACCCACCAGTTCCGGAATCCGAACTTTTTGGATTCAAACGCCGTCTGCATTTTGAGTGCTGCATCGATCAGAAGAAAGATTCCGATGCAGATGGAAAAGAGCTGGATCGTTGCCCAGGAACGGATCACCATGATAAGTCCGAATATAATGGAGGCGATTCCAAGTCCCAGGTCATATTGAAATGCCAGTTGAAATATGTCTTTGGAAAAATAGCCGGTCAGCTTGACAAGTCCGAATATAATCAGGAAAATACCGCACATTTTACAGATCGCGCCAAGTGCCATGTGCGGCCAGATCAGAAGGACTGCTCCTACAAGGATCAGGCAGATCGTCAAAATACTATAGGAATTTTTAATTGCTTTCAGGCTTTTCATAAGTTCCACTCCCTTTTTGTTTTTCTATACTATACTGCCCGTTTTTCGGAATTTCTATGGGCAAAAAAAAGACAGTGTCTGATTTTTAGACACTGTCCTTTATTTGTCTGATTTTTGATCTTTGATGCAGCTTTCGATCATATCACGGATCGTCGCCTGAAACGATACAGACAGGCGGTGCATCAGATCATCCCTGCTCGGCGGAAGTCCTTTTTCGATCCATTCCAGAGTATTGCCGATGATCGCATGGCTGTAAAAAAGCGTAATATAATGCTTATCGCTTTCTGTCAGATCATAGCCTGCTGCCTCTTTTTCCACATATCTGCCAACACAGTCCTCGGCGATCTTACTCAGATATCCTTTCAGAATATCGCCCTTTTTGGACTGGTAAACATGAAAGATCGCCTTTTTATTGGCAAATACGATCTGGGAGCATCTGACGATCTCTTCATAAAAGGAAGCTCCTTCATTGACATCCCGGACAGATTTCTCCGCCTCATTCTGAAATACCGCATCAAGTACATCGTAAATATCCTGAAAATAATAATAGAAGGTATTTCTGTTGATCTCACATATTTCACAGATATCCTTTACCGTGATCTTATCAAGCTGCTTTGTACTTAGTAATTCGAGCAAACAGTTCATAATTGCCTGCTTTGTAAATTTCGCCATGGCATCTCCTGCAGAAATCTATTTCTTTTCCCTGTCATGCCTTCTCCTGATCTGTCTCTGGATTCTGGCATGTTCCTTTTTTTCAATGATCTTATCTACATCTTCTTTAGAGATCAGCTTCATTGTCTTGATGACAAATACACTTTCCGGATCACAAATATTTTTCCGGATACGGATCTTTCCCTTTAAATAGCCGTGTTTCTCGCAATAGGAAACGCTGTAATAATGCTTTCCGTTTGGTGTAAACCACCGGATCTTTTTTCTCGCCGCTTTATCACAGATGTAACATCTGGTAGATAAAACCTCTCTGTCTTCCATCGCCTTTCCCTTATCCGGAAAGCTTCTGGAAATATATTTACTATAGCTGGGAAATACCTTATGGATCTCCTCTTTTTTGCTCTTTGGAAGCTGGTAGGTATCGTAGGAACAATATTCCTCGATATCCGCCGGTATTTTCTGCAATACAAGCGCCGTATAATAAGCATCACTGAATGCCCGGTGGAACGGGATATCTTTTTCGATCTGCAGGCTGTCTACCGCATATTCCAGCGTTCTGCCAACCTTTTTATGCTCAAAGGCGATCCCAAACAGCTTCTGGATATCCAGAAAGCAGATCGGCCCTGCTGCCAGAGCCGGCATCTGATAATATTTCATGTTCCGCTGCAGCTCCAGAAGATCTAAAGATCCCCAGCTGCAAAACATAAAATCCTCTCCGCACCAGGCTAAAAATTCCTCCGCTGCCTCCGGAAACGGTGTTCCGGCCTTCAGCTCCTTCATATCTACATGGAGCATATCTTCAATGATATCCGGCATTTTCTTATAAACAGACGGTTTAATGATCTTTTGAAACTGCCCTATGATATTTTTACGTTTATCAAGCTTGATCGCTCCGATTTCGATAATTTCAAACGGAATCTCCTCATGGCTGCTTTCTCTTTTTCCGGCAATTCCCTGATTCCATTCGAGGTCAAAAACAATATAATTCATAATGGTTTATTACGTTTTCCTGTCAAGTATTCGGTTTACTTAAAATATTCCATCAGCTGTGCAAGTTCTTCGGATATATTATTCACATGACCCGTTGCTGCATTCATCTCATCGATTGATTCTGCAATATTGGTAATATTTGCGGATACTTCCTGGTTGCTTGCTGCATTTTCTTCGGAAATAGCACTCAGATCGTTAATATTTCCGATAATAGCCTGTTTGATCGTATCAAGCTGCTTTGTCTTCTCACTGATACGGGAAACCGCTACAAGGTTATCGTTAATTGTTTTACTTAATATCTCAAAGCTTTCTTTTGTCACAGAAATATCTTCCTGTTCTTTACCAATCAACTCTCTGACCTCATTTACAAGTGCAACACTTTCATTTGATTTTTCAAAAATGTTATCCGCTACTTGCTTGATGGTATCTGCACCCTGCGCACTTTGTTCGGAAAGCTTTTTGATCTCATCTGCAACAACGGCAAAGCCTCGTCCTGCCTGTCCGGCTCTTGCAGCTTCAATAGATGCATTCAGAGACAACAGGCTTGTCTGTCCCGTGATATCCATGATCAGATCTACTGCCTCATTGATTGATGATATAGCCTGATTGGTTTCTTCGATCTGGTTGGTGATTTTCTCTACAATTGCAGAAGACCGGTTAGAGCTGTCTAAAACAGTTTCTATAGACTTTGCTGCGTCTTCGTTTGCTTTATCCATGTGATTGGAATTGTCACTGAGAACCTGTACATCTCCATCGATATCCGTAATCGCATTTCCCATTTCCAATGATTTTGCATTGACATCCTGCACATTTTCAGCCAATGTGACTGCTGTAACGGATAATTCTTCCATTGCCTGGCTGATCTGCTTTGTGCCATCATTACAAAAATCTGCCCGTTCCTTCAATGATGCGGTATCCTGCTGCAGATTGAGCACATGCTCATTGACACCTGAGACAATATCATTCAGCTTTTCCTTTAAGATTCTGGAAGCTGTGATCAGCTTATCTGTTTCCGCAATTTGGGAAGAACCGCTGATTTCATTAGAAATATTACCGTTTGCGATATTTTCAATATCTGCTGCTGTTTTTGCAATCGGCTTCCGGATTATCCTTGCCAGCCAGATCAGGATGATCAGATAAACAACCGTAAGAACAAGGGCAATTTTTACAAAGCTGATCATCAGATTGTTCTTTGCATCATTAACTATTGCTTCCTTTTCTCCGGCAAATGCCATACCGATGACTTTACCGTCATCTGTGCAGACCGGCGTATAATATACATAATACTTTGCTCCGGAAATATCTATACCGTCTGACTGATAATCTTTTCCGGTTTTTACTATATTCCAGACTTCTTCCGATGCTTTTGTTCCTTCCACTCTATTTCCGCTTTTATCCTTTATGGATGTAATAAAACGCGTATCTCCTTCAAAGAAAGTCAGTTCGATCTCATCTTTTTGTAAAGAATCAATAAACTCATAGCTTACATCATCTTTTTCCAGAATCTCTTCGCGGATATCCCATTCAAAATACTTCTGTACGGAAATCGCACAGGCACGAAGCCTTGCATATGTACTGGTTTCCAGTTCATTTTCCATCTTCGTTGCAGCGCAGATCGTCAGAATAATGATTGCTGACAATAGTGGTACACTGCCGATCAGCATAATGACTCTTAAAAAATCAAGCCGTTTTCCTTTGGTTCCATTTCCCTTATTCATACACAAACATGAAGACATTTGTCTTCCTACCCCTTTCAATTTCTTTCTATTATAGCATTATGCGATTTTTTAGAAAAGACCTATTGATTCACAAAATCCTTTATTTTCTCTCTCTTATCGATCTGCAGCTTTTCCAGAATATCGGAAACATAATGCTTTACCGTATTAACCGACAATCCCATATGCTGGGCGATCTCCTGATTGGTCCAGTCTCTGCAGGCAAGCATGGCAATGGAAAACTCCAGAGGTGTCAGCAGATCTGTTACATCTCTGTTCATCTGGGAATTGTGGATCTTCATCCAGCCACGGCTAAATGCAATGATCCCATCCACCAGTTTTTTATAAATTTCCGGTTCGCTTTTTCGCAGACAGACCTCCAGAACGCCCTGCAATAGGCCGTGATATTCTATAAAAGGCTCAAAAAGTCCGTCTTTTCCTGCAAAAGAAATTGCTTTCTTCACGGAACTGATCGCTTCCTCCTGCTCTTTTTGATTGATCTGGCACATGGCCGCAATACAGTTTAAATAGATAAACGGGATCGGATAGACCGCATCTGCCATCAGCATTGCAGTCTGTACGACCCCTTGTGCTTTCAGATATTCTTTTTTTAAATACATGCCATGTGCCAAAATACTGATCGCAAACAGTCTCTGTCCTGTCGGCAGATCAGAAATGCAGCCCTCTAAAGCCGGCATTTTCTTTTCTGTTTCGATATGCAGAAAAATATTGATCAGATAATAGGCAAATATACAGGAAGATTTTATTCCTGTACATGCATCTTCTTCCAGTGCTTTTTGCAGACACTGCTTTACATCTATGCGCGCTGCCTGCGCCTTTCCGGCATTTCCGAGTGTCAGGTTTGCAAATACATACAGCATATCCGCTGACAGGCGCAGCATTACATCGTCACTTGCCAGATATTTTTTTACATGTTCCACACAGCCTTTTGCATCCGCTGTAAAATAACAGGCTTCCGCACATGCGATCTCCGCTAACTGCGTATCCTCTATCAGATCAATAGCCTCTTTCATTTTTCCGAGTTCATATGAACTTCCGGTCAGAGGCAGAATCATTCTTCCCTTTGCAAAGTGCAGCTTTTCCATTTTACATTCTCCACAAACATTTCATAACTTTTATTATAACATGGGGAGAAGAGGTTGCAACCTTACATGGGCAGATTCTCCTTATTGGTCAAGTGGTTTTTCCTCGTTTTTTTTATTTTTTCTCTTTTTTAAAACTATAATCAGCCATATTATGATACCTGCGGTCAAAAGCAGCAAAAGGATCCACCAGAAGCTGAAGTGACGGGCAGATACTTCCGGCTCGTTTTCCGTATTTGCACCATCCATTGCATCCATCTCTCCCTGCGATATGGATTCTGACATTTCATTTCCGGATTCCTGCTCCTGACCGGTCGTTTCTGTGGTTTTCTGTTTTTGTTCCGCATTTTTAACGGTATTTTGCTTTTCCGGTGCCTGTGATGTCTGCTGCGTTTGTGATTGCGGTGCCTGCGGTTTCTGCGTACTCTGTGGCTTCTGCGATGGTTCGGCATCTTCCGGTGCAACGGCTTCTGTCTCGATCCTGATCACTTGATTTTCACAGACCTCTGAAAGCTTTAAAATTCCCTTTTCCACGTTTTTTGTCACATCATTATCATTTAACAAAACACGTTTTATTTCATAACCGTCTTTTGCTGTGATCTTAAATTCCGGTTTGGAAAAACGCGGTACGGGATAAGCGTCGCTTATTCCCTTATCACCTTCCATATACTGCGCTGATGCATGCTCTGCCTCGATCGATACCGTATGTGTTTCCGGAACCGTTGTACCAATCTCACTCTGAGATGCCCGGATCTGCATCGGAAGATGCAGGCATATTAAAATCATGATAAAAACTGCCAGATATTTTTTCATAGTACCGCCTCTCCGCTATTTCCTGTCCACATACGATATGGTAAATGTGACCGCTGTCTTATAGCTTCCGCCTCTTGCCTTGTTCCAGTCTGCCTTTTTGATTGAAATGGTCAGATCCGTTTTTTCTCCTGCCTTCGTGTATTTCTGGCTTTTGAACTCCTTTTTTCCATTTAAGATCTGGTAAGGGATTTTGGATTTTGGATGCTTTTCATTTACCAGCGTCCCACTTGCATCCATTTTTACAAGAATACATTTATTTTCTTCCAAAACAGCTTCTTTTATCTCAATGGTCCCATACGCCGATTTTTCTGTCAGAAACGGAACTGTCGCATCGGATGGGATCACAACTTCATAGGAAGGATCTACCTGATAGGTCACATTTGTTTTTCCCGGTGCTTTGGCAGAAACTGTCATGGCAGATATGGCAAATGTCAGCAGTGCTGTCAGAATCAAGAGTTTCTTTTTCATCTTTTTCCCCCTTTTATTGTGCAATGAGAACGGTTTCCACATCTGCCCCGTTCATTGCACTTCCATCTGTTAAAGATGTTGTCGTAATTTTGATCACGGCCGGATATTCGCCTTTTTCCAGTGCACGGGACAAGGTAACATCCGTGATCGCTTTTCCCGGTTCTACCAGCTTTGAGGTATAGATGGTTTCTTCCCCCTCTGTCAGGATGATCTCAAATGTAAAATAACAGGGATTTCCTTCCGGGTTTTGCAGATTCATTGTGACATCCTTTGTATCTGCCGAAATAGTGATCCTCGGATAACCCGGAATACGGATCCCCTCCGGTTTTTCTTTGATCCCGTCTGTCTGCACTATTGCGTTTTCATCCAGATCCGGCGAAAATGCCGGATCTTTGCTATCCTGTCTGACCAGAAAATAAACTACAACAGCTACAATTACGACCACGAATATACTACCCGCCATCATCAAAATTCTTTTTTTATTTTTCATATTCTGCCCTTCATCTGCTTTTATTTCTCTAAATAGGTTACCTTAAATAATATATTATCGAGATCATACTCATCATCACCGCCACCGTTTGCATCAAACTCGATCCAGAAATACTCCACATCTGTCCGGTCAAGCTCATAGGAGAAATATTTTGTGATCTTTTCGTCAAGAAGATCTGAGGATTCTGTTTTCCAGGATACCTCTTTGCCATTTTTGGGTTTGTATCTCAGACGCATGACTGCATAACCGTCTTTGACCATATGCACATTATACTGCACTTCCACTTTGACCTTCTTGAAATTTTTGCTGACTACGTCCAGAGACATGTTATCCATGTTCATTACATACTCTGCGCCTTTTCCAAGACCGTAATCTCCCGTTACTTTTTCTTTTTCCTGTTTTCCATCTACATAAAACTTGAAGGAGATCTCTTTGTTATTATCATCGGTGATATTGTAACTGTTTGTGTACTTCGATGGTGTATACAGATATTTGGCGTTTGGCTTCCAGTTCGCCTTCAGTGTGATATCCTCTGTGTCGCGCAGGATAAAGCTCTTTTCTGATACATCAAAGTAACCCAGATTTTCATTTTTATCATTCGTTTTATCCCATCCGTCCAGCACATAGCCCCATTTATGGCGTTTACTGTCATTTGTGCTGATCTGCGTGATATCCACCTTTGATTCAAAATCATGACTATCATATTCTTTGTATAATTTATCCAGGTTGTAATCAAAGTAAACACGATACTGCTTCGGCGTATAAACCGGATACAACGTCATATTCCTTTCCACACGCTGCATCTTATGTCTGTTACTGTAATCATATCTCGGATTTTCCAGACTTGTCGTCCAGCAGTAAAATTTGTAGCCCTTTGGTGCTTTCTTGCATGCTTCCAGTTTTTTGGTCTCAAAATAGGTGATCTGCATATCATCCATGCCAAGTGCAACCTTATCCGATGCAAAGCTGATCGTATAGGTGATCACCTTCCAGTTTGCCTTAAAATGACGCTTTCCATAGGAACCTTTTGGTATGGTCACATCCTTTACAAGACCTTCTTTGCCTTCTTCGCTCCAGCCTAAAAATTCATAATGGCTCTTTGTCGGACGGTTTAATACGATCGTATTGCTTTCATACGTATAGGATGTCGGATTGTAATACTCTTTTCCGCCATCCAGATCGTAGGTGATCTGATATACTACCGGCTCAAATACCGCTGTCAGATTGACATCCTTTGCAGGCATTGTCTGTGGTATTTCTCCACTCCAGTTTTTGAAGGTGTAATACTCTTTTTTCGGATCTGCCGGCCGGCTGATCGTCTGTCCATATTGATAGACTGCACCCTTATCGTCATTATCAACCATAAACGCAATATGGTAGGAATTGATCTTCCACTGTGCAGTATAGGTCACGTCATGATCGGGGATCGTATCCTCTACCCTGCTGTCCCAGCCTGTGAAGGTATATCCTGTTTTCTTTGGAACAGGCACTCTTATCTCGCTGCCATAATAACCATTCTGTATGACATCCTTTTCCCCGTTATCCAGCTGGAATTTAACTGTATATCTGTTTCTGGCATAGTCAAAGGTATATGTGTTTTTGTAAGTTTCCGCCTGCATCTGTACCGGCTCAAGCACCGGCGCAGTAAATCCTTTGGCAACGGCTTCCTCTCCGATGCCCTCCGGCGTTACAAAAGTGTCGATTTGTGCCTCTCCGCTTACAATTTTGTAATTCACAGATCTGCCATTCAGATTCTGTATGCGGTAGATAAAGGTATAAGAACGCATATCAGGAATCCATTTTGCATATAAGGTCAGATCTCTGTCCGGCATTACACCACTGAATGGCTGTGTATAGGCTGCATCCTCGTACCAGCCACCAAACAGATACGCTTTTCTCGCCTGCGCAGGCAGCTTACTGCCACATTTCTTTTCTTCCGTCACATCTTCCACAGAAACGCCGTCAGCACAGACTATGTCATGCATCATCAGCATATGCTTACTGCAATCGTAATAATACTTGATCACAAGCCTGTTATCCGGATCTCCCGATACTGTGCTCTGTTGTACATCCGGTTTTGTATAACCGTCATACTGATTTACCGCAGGCTCTACGATCGTATCTGTATCTGCATAGCGGTAGCTTCTCTCTGCCAGATCATATGCGCCTGTTTCCACGTTTTCCTTATAATGCTCTACTATATATGCGGTCTTTATCACATCCCATTTTGCATATAAGATCAGGTCTGAGGCAGGCATTGTATCCGGTCTGTAAACGGCCTGCAATGCTTCATCCGTATACCAGTCTGCAAAACTATACCCGTTTCTGTAGACCGGAAGTGCATCCAGAATATCCTTTAAAGGTGTTCCGTAGGTTATCATCTGCTCTGTGCTCTGCTCACAGATTCCGCCATTTAACACATATCTGATCTGATACTGCTTTCTCGGATACACATAAATGATACGGTTATTTTCCACGGAACCCTGCACAAGTGTATGGGTGATGGGTTCTACATCTTCATACCCTTCCGGCGCTTTCGTTTCCGGTGTTATCACATCTCCCGGTTCTCCGTACAGACTTTCCGCCAGATACAGCCGCCTGCTGCCATCCAGCTGTGTCAGATAATGTAACACCTGATAAGACTGTTTGCCATCTATCCATTTTCCATATAAAACCAGATCCTGATCGGGCATTGTTGTCCCCGTATACCGGTTTTCAAAACCTGTATCTGTGTACCAGCCTGCAAATGCATAGCCGTCTCTTGCCGGATCCGGTATTGTAATATCTTCGCCGTATTTTTTCTGTGCGGTTATTATATTTGTTCCGGTCGCATCATTTGTTTCATACTGATAAGTCAGCGTATGTGTATTGATCTGATAATAATACCCGATATACGGATTACCTGGTTCAATCTTGAAACTCGTCAGTCTTGAGCTTTCATCAAACGTATAACCTTCAAAGCTTTTTACCTCCGGCGGCTGTACAACGCTGTCTGCCAGACCGATATAAGTTTCCGTATAGGAATTTACCTGCGTGGTTCCATCCAGGAAAATGTAAGATACATAATAGGAAATCTCATCTGCAACCCACTTTGGATAGGCAGTCAGATTTTGCGCAGGCATTGTTTTATAGGTGAAAGGCTTCGTAAGAGCCTGATCCTCATACCAGCCTTCCACGCGATAGCCCGGTTTACCGTTTGCCAGCTCTTTCTCATTTGGAACAGGGATCGCTGCGCCATACTGTACCGTATACGGAATGAGCTCTGTCTCGCTCCGATACCACGCCATGGTGTAATCGCTGCGGTCATATTGATACTCGATGACAAGCGTTCCGACACCATCCGCATCCGCCGTCACTTCTTCCGTGCGCACGGCCGGTGACGTAAAACCTTCATAGGATTTTACCGCAGGCGAAACCGAAGTGCCTGCAAGCGCGGTAAATACTTCTTCCTCCACAAGTGTATACGTGGGTGCTTCCCCTTCCGGGAACCCATATTCATTCAGAATCTCAGGGTTTTCCTGATAATGTCTGACTGTATAATTGACCTGCATGCTTTCCCATTTTGCATACAGCGTGATATCCTGCGCAGGCATTGTATTATCAAACTTCTGCTTATAATCTGCGTCCAGATACCAGCCAAGGAATCTGTAGGCTTCTCTTTCCGGTGTTTCAGTCACAAGCTTCTCACCCGGTCTTGCGGTAAATGTCAGCTCACTTCCTGCAGGCAGGACAGCATCCGATGCCTGCAGATCATAGGTCACTGTATACACATTCCGGTCATAGAAAACCCGCAGCTCCAGACTTCCGTCCGCTTTGATCTCGCCACTTGGCAGTGTATTGTTCTTCAGATGATAAAATGCCGGATCATAAGCACCTGCAGGTGCTGTAACTCTCTGCCCGGTCTCTCCGGTCAGATACTGTATCTCTTGTAAAACATATCCGTCTCCGTTTTCTTCCTCCACATAATATCGCACCGTATAACCAATGCCTGACTGCGGACTCCATTTTGCAAAATAGGTCACATTCTTTGCCGGTACATCCTGTAGGATCTCTTCTACAGCAGTATTTCCTTCCAGGATCCATCCGTCCAGCTCATAGCCCGGCTTATAAACCGCAGGCACAGGCATCATGGTACCATAGCGGTAAGAGCCTGTAGAAACAACCTCGTTATCTGATCGATAGGTTGCAGTATATTTTGCTCTCGGATAATAATATTCAATGAGCGTACTGCCATCAGCTTCTACAACTGCTGATCTGACCGCCGGTGTTTCATAGCCTTCACGCACCTTTGGCTGCGGACTGATCGTAGATCCTGTCAATGCGGTTTTCTTTTCCACACCATCCTCAGGCACTTCATAAACACCGTTTGCGCCCTGCAGATACGTCTTTACCGTATAAGAAACGCTGGCAGGCGTCCATTTTGCGTATACAAGTGCATCCTGATCGGGCATTGTGGCAGGAATGGTATAAGGCTTCGTCAACGCCTCATCTGTATACCAGCCTGCAAATGTATAGCCCTGTTTTACCGGATCCGCAGGCTTTTTAATAGCTGTTCCGTATTTCTGGTCAAGCGGTGCTACATAAGAACCGCCGTTGCTCATAAAGGCAAGAATATAGCCATCTCGCAGCATATCCCAGTGCAGCTTCACTTTTTTCCGGAACGGTTTTGTATTGAATGTGCCCGGCTGATCCTTCCATGTGACGATCATCTCGCCATCTACGGATTTTTCTGCGCCCGGATCTACTGTAATAAGATTTGTCTCCGGGTTATAAGAAAAGGCATCATTTGTCATCGTGATCACAAAATACCGGTCACTGTCATCTTCATAGATTTTTGTGAAATATTCGCCGTCATCCAGACCTTCCTTCATATCCATGTAATTCATGGTAAAGAAGTCATCCGGAATGCGCATTTTCTTCATTTCATACTTCAGATTGCATTCCATGTCCGTTGTATCCGCAAAATCGAGCACATTTTCCAGCGTACCGGCGGTATATAACGGCCACATAGCTTCAAAAAGCGTCGGCGAATAAGTAAATGCATTGGAAAGCGCCTGCGCCCGGAACTTGATATCCAGATAAATACCGATCTCCAGATAAAGTGCACCGATCGCTCTCGTATTTCTTCCGCTCGAAGCAGTATATTTCAGGATGTAATATAAATACCCCCAAAGCTGTACATAACCGCCTACTTCCGCGGAAAGTCCCACACTTGCCAGCTCCGTTGACAAAAGTCCGACACGGACCGTCAGTCTGACACCCGCCTTCACACCGATCGTTCCCATGGCATATGCGGTAAATTCATACTGCTCCTCGGTAATATTGATCGTATCACTCGTTGCTTTTCTGCCCTTTACCTGCAGACAGAATACATAGCGTTTGGCATTTTTATACCAGAAGCTCATACCGATCGAAACATTGACCTTCGTCCAGACAACGAAATCCAGCTCGATCGCAATATCGATCACGAGAAGCACACGGAAATGCTGCTCCGTGATCCGTTTGGTGTAGATCTCAACCCACTCGCCATCATCCTCTAACAGATCCGCATAACGCTCTGCCAGGGATTTTGCCACAGATATCTGATCGCTGCCTCCGGTGTTGGCCTCCACGTCATCATCCGATCCGCCCAGATCAGCCAGGAAAGGCGCCTTATCGGATATATACTCACTTCCGTTCTCCATCATATCTTCAAGCTCGGAAATGATATTTTCCACATCATTTGCCAGCTTCTGCTTCTTTTTGTACTGCGATATCGAAGTACCGCTGCCACCGCCTGTCGGATAAAGCAGATAATTATTTGCCTGTTCCGTTTTAAAGTTGATATCCAGTCCGATCCCTGTATATTCATACAGATCCAGAGAAGCTGTCACACGGTAATCTGCAATATAAGGGAAAATACCCCACACCTTCCATACTGCTTCTCCGTCTACATGAACCGCAACACGCACTTCCTGTTCAAATGTTGCTGTAACAGTGATCGTAAAATCCGCATAACGTGCCACATGGAACGTGATCGGAACCTTGATCTCCAGTCCCAGATGGACACCACTTTCATTGCCGTCGAAATGGCGCAGCTTTGTATCAAGATCTGCCTTTACCTGTGGCATTCCCACTTCCACGCGCTTTTTCGCAGAGCCCGGGGCTGTCAGCCCCTCTATCTCATCTGCTCCCGCAATTTCCACATTTGCTTTCAGTTCTTTTCCAAGCTCTTTTTCCAGCTCGGCAAAGGAATCTGTACGAAGTGTCATTTCGCCGATCTGCTGTGCTACGTCTTCTGCAAATCCGCTTTCCACTGCCTGCGTTTCCAGATTACTTTCCAGTGCCTGCACATCTGTACCGTCCAGCAGATCCTTTCCATTCACAGATTCGGTCGTATAAACATCCATGGCAGCTTTGACATCTTCCCATGTCTGCGGCTGATAAGCAATGATATACTGTCCATTTGACAAAAGAACACTTGTGATCTTTCCGTAAGAAAGCGTGCTCTGATCATCTGGATCTGTATACAGAGCCAGAAAATCTCCTTCATCCACTGTCGTATCGGCAGAAAGCATCGCATTCTGGCTGATACTGCTTCCATCAAAGGCCAGCTCTGACAGAGCAACCGTCACACTGTTATTTCCCGGATCGCCGTCCTGATCCTTTGTGATATCCAGTGGCAGGACATCCGGCATAAAAAGTACATCTTCTGTTTTCGATCCCCGGTAAGTATACTGATTTCCGTTCACGCCTGTGATCTCGAAGAATGAAATGTCGCTTCCGTCCGCAGACGATGCCACCTCATCCATCGTCGGAATGACATCTCCCGCATAGACTGCGATCTGATCGCCTATTTTCAGCTTTTTGTCCGTATAGATAAAACTACCGGTCGTCGTGCTTCCTTCACTTCTGACCGATCCGTCCGGCCCAAGTGTCATCGTTGCAACAGAAACAGACTGCGCACTTTGTCCGTTCACAGTCAGGTTGGATAATTCCTTTACATGGATATATTTCAGGTTTGGATTTAAGGAAACATTTTTTACTTCATCCTTATGGATCGAAATCTCATATTCACGGATCGAAGTATCAAAGCCGGTAAAGTAAAGATCTTTACTATCTAATAACAGCCTGTAATTGGATCCCTCTTTCCAGCCGTTTTCTTTACTGATCGTATATGTATTGTTTCCTGCGGCTGATAGATGCAGTGTGATCTCTTCCGTAAAATCACTGATATTTTTCAGTGTACAGGCAGCTAAGATCTCATCCGCGCTCATAGCGCCGCTCTGGTCTGTTACCTGAATGACAAGAGAAGCACCGTCTACATCGATCGCGCGCGCAAAAGCAGCGATCGCATGCGACTGGAACGCCTGATCTTCGGTATAAGCCGCATATAATGTCGTATCGCCCAGCAGGCGGTCTGTTGTTGCGACATATCTGGTGCAGCCCTCGTCATAGCACCAGCCGAGAAATGTATAACCGGACTTGATGGCAATCGGCAGATCACCAAGGGACGTGCCCGGCGCAAGTGTCTCTTCTTCAAAGGAAATGAGACTGCCCGGATTTTTCGGATCATCCTTAAAACCGCCGTTTGCTTCATAATTTATCGTATAGCTCGGACTTTCATGACCAATCTCAAAGGTCAGTGTATCCTGATATTCTCCCGCTGTCTGTGGATCTTCCGTTACTTCACAAACATAGACTTTTTCATCACTCTTTTTGGTCGATGTCAGATTGATCACAGGTACGCCGTTTTCCGGTATCAGCTTTGTATCTTTTTCCTTCAGCTGATAAGAAAGCAGTGCATCGTGATTTTTGAGATGCCAGTTATTTTCCGAATTGACCGAAACCTTTACGACTTCCTGCTCATACAGACCGTCTGCCGCTCCGCTCAATTTCAGCTCGGAACCGTCTGCTTTCACATTTGCCGGAATATCTACATAATAATAAGGATCCGTCCATTTTGCATAAAGAACCAGAGGACCTGTATAAGATGTATCTATCTTTGTAACAGCCTCTCCGCTGAATTCTTTATTATCGTACCAGCCTGCAAATGCATACCCCGGCTTACTGATGACCGATCCATCAGGCAGTTTATCTGCAGGATAAGAAGAATGTGACTGATAGCCCTCAATAAAGGAACCGCCGTTTAAGGCGAAATCCAGTGTTTTTTCTTCTTTCCTGACAGATGTTGTATCACTTGTGATTTCTGAAGAATCTGTTTTATTTTCTACAGATTGTTTTGTCCCATCCTGCGGACTGACCTGCAAGGCTCCTACAGGAACCTGCAATACAGATGCAAAAAGTGTTACACTCAGCAGGTAACACAGGAATTGTTTTCCAAAGCGTTTTTTCATCTATTTTCCCCCACATACTCTATCTTATGCGTATCATTCAAAACAGATAGCTATTTTTACTATTTTATCAAAACGCTTTTTCCTGTAACATGCTCCTTTTATGCCAAAAAAGTGCCCCTCTTTCGATACTGCATCGGTGTGACCTTATAATACTTTTTAAACAGTCTGCAAAAGTAATCTACTGTGTGGAATCCTGTTTCTTCCGCGATCACACATATTTTCTTTTCCGTCTTTGCAAGCAGTACTGCAGCCTCTTTTAAGCGGTGCTGTATCAGAAATTCTACCGGCGTGACATGCAGGTATTCCTTAAACAGATTTAATGCGGTACTTTTACTGATCGATGCAGCTCCTGCGATCTCTTCCAAAGAAATGGGATTTTGATACTGCAGATACACATACTGCATCATAAGCTGCAGCCTTGCCTGAGAAGATGCTTTCTCTTTTCCGGCTTTTTTCGCAGGCAGAATGGCAGCATTTTCATATAGCAGGAGCCACAACATCTGTATAAGAGCTGAAGTTGCAAGTTCACAGGGTATCTCCTGCTTCTGTATCTCTATAATCTGCCCGATCAGCTTTAAAACCTCATTCTGCCAGGAAACCTCTGCCTGAAAAATCTGAAATGACAAAGACGATGATATGACAGGCAAGACATATTTTTGGTAAATGATACTATCCTGTTCTCTGATAAAGGATGGCATAAAAACAAAATTGGGCATGATCGCAGAAGCTGCATAGAAACGATGCAGAACTCTGGAATTAATGAACATTCCTTCCCCTTTTTTCAAAATGATCTGTTTATCTCCCACATAACAGGTCAGACTGCCGGATTCTACATATAAAATCTCCAGCTCTGTATGCCAGTGCCAGTCAATACAGTGAAAATCAAACTGTTCCAGATCATCGCAGTAAAACTGGAAAGAATATTGACTGCTCCCATGCTGCGCCATTTCCATTAAATTATCATCTGTTGCAATTTTATTTGTTTTCTTCACTGATCCCATACAACTGATTCCTTTTCATTTTTACGATATTATACAATAATTATGCTATATATGACAATGAAAACATACTAATTATACTATATAATCCAATACAGAAACTAATGAGGGAGGATCCGTATGAAAGCAGTCATTAAAAAACAGCAAAGCAGATTGGAAAACAGTCTTGTTATATATGTGAATAACAAAAAACAGGTAAATCGTATGATGCTATCTCTGATAGAATCAGGATTTACCGTCAATTATGAACCACGATATATATCCGGTAATTATGAAGGATGTATTCTTTGCGGGGATAGCAATAAAATTAAAATCTGTTGTAAACAGAGAACAAAAAAACAGAAAGAAGGAATAGGAAATGCCTGATTACAAAAAAACAAAAATTGCCTGCTATCTGGGATTTATCACACAGGCGATCGCAGCAAACTTTGCCCCGCTTTTATTTTTAACTTTTCACAATACGTATCAAATTTCTCTTGGAAGGATTGCCCTGATCCCCACCTGCTTCTTTTTCACGCAGCTTCTGGTAGATCTGTTCTGTGCAAAATTCGTGGACAGGATCGGATATCGCATATGCGTTGTTGCCTCAGAAATATGCGCTGCCACAGGGCTTATCGGTCTTGCTGTTTTGCCGGATCTGTTACCGAGTCCCTTTGGGGGAATCCTGATCAGTGTCATCCTATATGCAATAGGAAGCGGACTGATCGAGGTACTTTGCAGTCCGATCATTGAAGCATGTCCTTTTGAAAATAAAGAGGCGACCATGAGCCTGCTTCATTCCTTTTACTGTTGGGGCTCCGTTGGTACAATACTGATCTCCACTCTGTTTTTTCTGCTCTTCGGAACAGAACACTGGAAATGGCTCGCTGTTTTATGGGCACTTATCCCGGCTGTAAATATTTATAATTTCGCAACATGTCCGATAGAATATCTGGTAGAAGACGGAAATGGAATGCGTATCGGAAAGCTGTTTCAAAAGCCTCTGTTCTGGCTGTTTGTATGCCTGATGGTCTGCTCCGGTGCATCTGAGCTTGCCATGGCACAATGGGCTTCCACTTATGCAGAAGCAGCCCTTGGTCTGTCAAAAGCTGTCGGAGATCTGACCGGTCCATGCCTGTTTGCTGTTATGATGGGCATCAGCCGTATTATTTTCGGAAAATATGGGGAAAAGCTGGATCTGATGAAATTTATGACTGCTTCCGGTCTTTTGTGTGTGATATGCTATCTGCTTACTTCTCTGTCCGCAAATCCGCTGATCGGACTTTCAGGCTGTATTTTATGCGGCTTTTCTGTCGGAATCATGTGGCCGGGAACGATCAGTCTTTCTTCTAAAAAATTTCCTGCAGGAGGAACAGCCATGTTTGCACTGCTTGCCATGGCAGGGGATCTGGGCGGAAGTATCGGCCCCGGTATTGTTGGCAGCATCACACAAAATGCAGGAGGCAACATCCGCATTGGTATGCGTACAGGACTTGTCTTTCCCATTGTGCTTCTGCTCATGTTATTTTTGCTGCGAATCAAAAAAAATCCGGAGAAGAATTGATTCTTCTCCGGGTCTAAATTTAATTTTCACTTCTTAATTTTTGGTTGACTTTTTCTACATCCAGTTTGTAGTAGAGGATTAAGATGATCACTGTAATGATCAGCGGAATACCCGCAAACATGAAGGATAACATATTGGTGCAGGATGCACTCTGTACTGCTGCTGTCGCATCGTAATGAGAAGCTGCCAGCAACCAGCCGCTGATAGCGGAACCAAGTCCGTTACCTACCTTCATACCGAATGAAGTACAGGAATACATGGAACCATCCATTCTCTTTCCTGTCTTTAAATAAGTATACTCAGAAGCCTCAGATACAAGTGCATTGAATGTACCACCGAGTGTGCAGCAGGTAAGGGAAACCAGTCCATACATCCATACAACGACAGGCGCGTTACCCTGCATAACGAAGATCAGATAAATGGCACGTACGATCACATTTAAAATAAAGCATCCCACATTTAAAATCCGGATATTTTTCAATTTCTTTACAAGCATAGGTGCTGCGATCAGACCAATGACATTTGCTACGGAAAAGATAGATATCATCTTTCCGAATAAACCTGCATTTCCACAATTATATGTGAAGTAGTAAATAGCTGCTCCCAAGGAAACACCGCCCATCAGATAAAAGAGCAGATAGATCATAGTCAGCATATCAAAATATTTATTTTTTACAAGTGTTTTCAGCGTTTCGATCAGACCGATCTCTTTCTGAACAATACCTTCTTCTTTTGCTTCCCTATATGCTTCATTGATCTCTTCTTCCGGAAGCTCTTTTACGGATAATACGGAAATGGTATTTACAACAAGACCGATTAATGCAAAGATGATCGCTGTTGTTCTCCAGCCAACATTTCCGCCGCCAAATTTCTCCACCATAACTAAAGTGAAATTGGAAACCAGAAGATTTCCGAGTGTGGAACCGATAAAGCGGAATGTTCCCATCTGTACACGTTCCTGACTGTTCTTTGTGATCAGAGAGGTCAGTGCAGAATATGCGATATTATTTGCTGTATAGAAGATCGCATTTAAAAGTGTATATGCAATGAAGAAATAAGCATACTGCAGCTTGGAACTCAAGTTCATAGGAATCGCAAATAATGCGATCAATGCAATGGCATTACCGAAATAGGACCAGAACATCCATGGTCTTGCTTTACCGAATTTGGAATGTGTTCTGTCGATCAGACTGCCAAACAGGATATCTGTAACACCGTCCAGCAGCTTGGAAACCAGGATCAGAGTACCAATAATACCCGCATCCATTCCGATCGTATTTGTCAGATAGATCATGACAAAGCTGGAAATCAATCCATATACCATATTGGCAGCAAAGTCACCGCCGCCATAGCCGACTTTATTATATAATTTCAAATATTTTTTCTCTTCCATAGTACTGTCTCCTTTTTATCATAAATTCCAGGTTGCTGCTTCTGCTGTTGCAAAAGGTCCAGGTACTGCTTTCAAGCTTCTGTGGTTGCCAAAATAATCACGGTCAAAGATGATCGTACTGCCATCCGGATTTTCAAATCTTTCTTCCGGCTCAAACGCCTCACCCAGTACATCACTGTCAATGATTGAAGTTGTATAGTTGCCAAGTACTTCATATACATTTGTCTGAAGTGTATACTGTCCGTCCTTTTCCACCAGATTGACATATACCTTATCGTCTGTATTGATGAAATGATCTGCTTCTTTCTTGAAAGCCACAGCTCCGTTAAAATATGCATTTCCGTTGATCCAGACCGGTAATTTACCAAAATGGTAATCCTGCATTACAAACATATTTGGTTCCGGATTATCCGGTTCAAATGGTACGATCCACTCATCATAAGTCGGGAAATCGTCAAATACGCCTGTACCCTGTACCTGATTATCTATCATGATAAAGCCCATATCTTCTTTTACTTCTTCCGGTTTTACCGGCCAGTTCTGGATAAAGATATTATTATAAACACGATCATCACCATGCAGGAATGTCATCATACCCGCCACTTCTGTTCTATGTGGAATATGATATGGTGTATATCTTGGTGCCATCGTTCCGTTCTTTAATGGCATATCGGAACCGCTTCCGATAGAGCTCATTGGTCCAAGGCAGAGATTATGTACCACTGCACAGCCCTGTGAAGCCAGTTTCATGGAAAGTTTGGACAGACAGATATTGTGATCAATCAGAGTCGGTCCGTGGCTTACCTCTACAAAAATATCACAGCTTCCCATTCCACCCTGTACTAACGGGATATCTTCGGATGGTGCATGATTGTCATGAAACAGATTTTGTGTGATCCGTGTTCCCTGCGCTTCCCAGTCGCACCAGATACCCATTGTACAATGATGAAAATGATTCCGTCGTATCGTCACATCGATCGCTGCATGCAGCTTGATACCTGCCACTTCCGCACCTGCAAGCTCCTGCATATTGTTGATATGATGGATATGGTTGTCCTCGATCACGGAGAAAACACCGCCCATTCTGCCGACAATACCTGTCTGTTCACAATGATGGATATGACATCTGCGGACAATATGCCCTCCTATGGTTTCTTTCGTCCATCCGTGATATTGTCCTCTGCAGACTGCATCTCTTTCCATCTGCGTTGCACTCTTTACATGCTTATTGGTGAAATAATGATCATTTTCCGCATCGTAATATTTTCCAAGGGAAATACCGCTGCATTTACTGTTACTGATCTCACAGTCCTCGATGATCCATCCTTTTGCCCAGTGAGGTCCGATCATACCATCCTGATAAGCTGCAGGAGGTGCCCATGTGGTAGCTGCTTTATTGATATTAAATCCACTGACTGTAATATAATTTATATGATTTTCCGATGGCATAAAGCAGTTGCGGCGGACATTGATCTCCACCTTTTCCACACGGGGATCTTTTCCCTGAAAATTCGCATAAATAACTGTTTCCTTTCCATCCTGTTCTGTATACCATTTGTATACGGACCATTCCGGTTCCCAGGAATGTATATAAACCTTACCTTCGATACACTCCTCTAAGCTCTGTACTTCATATAACTGTCTGTCATTCAGATAGACCGCTCCGGTATGTCTTACAAAAGGACCAAAATACCAGTCTCCTTTTACAAGTGTTGTATAAGGATTATAACTGCCAAAAACACCATTATCAATTCTGCATACCCATACATTTCCTTCCAGATGCGTCCAGTCATGTACCTCTTCGGCTCCTGTGATCACAGCACCTAAAGGTACTTCGCTTTTATAAACAATTCTTGCATTTTCTGTTCCGGCATTTTTCGGATCAACATATTCACGGTAAATGCCCGGTGCAACCAAAATCTCATCACCCGCTGCTGCTGCCTGCGCCGCATCATTGATAAAACGATAGGGACTCTCTTTTGTTCCGTTGCCATCTTTACAGGCATTGCAATTTACATAGATATTCATATTCCTCTCCTTTCAAAGAGTACGGCTCATCGGGCCCTTGATGATCACGTGCACGTTACTCTTGCTTTGATGTTACATGTATTATATAATCGAAACAGCAATCCAAAAATATCTAAAAGAGAGCAAAAATAATTAAAATGTATCCAAAACAGACTTTATTTCAAACCATTCATGCAGAATCCGACCGGGAATATCAGAGAAAAATGTCCAGATATCATGATATGTCCTACTCTAATCTGATCCTGCACAAAAATGAAAATTCCCAGTATCAGTATTTTGAGATCAATATGCCTTATCTGATCCTTTATGAAAATGTCAATCCGGCAGCAAATTCCTCCATGTATATAGAGCTGTCCGAAAGCAGCATTGTAGATGCCCATATGGACTATAAAGCTTTTTCTTCTATGGGTGGACTGCGGCTCCACTCTCACGATTTTTACGAACTTACCTTTGTATTATCGGGAGAATTAAACATGCGGATTGAGGATGAATACATAACCTATCGTCCGGGCGAATGCTGTCTGTGCAATAAAAACATCCATCATGTCGAAGTCATGGATCATAACACGGAAATTGTACTGTTTTTGCTGAAGGAAGAGTATCTGCGTGATCTGATCAGTGCCAATTATTACTATGACGGGGACGGAAATCCCCATGCGATCGGTTCTGTATTCCAGAGGTTTTTTCGTGAAAACAAGAAAAATTCTCTTTACGATGCCAAAGTATATACTGATTTCCGGCTTTTTAATACATCTCCACAAGATCAGTTTTTTGATGTCATTAACCGCATGGTAGATGAAATCTCCGGGAATCATTCCGGAAAAAGCCATATGATGAAAGCTCTGTTCTGTCGTTTTATCGAAATGCTCGAAATCAGCAATAATTACCAGACAGAAGTACATTGGGCAAAGCTTTCAAACGATGAACAGATCGTTTATAAAATTGCAAATGCTTATCAGAATAAGCTGGGACTTTTTTCCAGATCGGAGATTGAAGAACTGACCGGCTATAACAGTGATTATGTGGAACGTATTATGAAACGTTCTACCGGAAAAACACTTTCCGCATACGGAAAGACTTTTTTATTAAAGAAAGCAGCAGATATGCTGACAGATACAGACAAAAAGGTTGGAGATATCTGCGAACTGCTCGGATACTCCAACCGGAATTATTTTAATAAATTGTTTTTCAAAGAATATGGAATGACACCTTCCGAATATCGAAAATCATAAATCTCATTTTCAATTAGTGTCAGGAATTATTTACTCGGATTTACATGCACCATAATATGTTTGACCTTCGGAAAATTCTGTTCGATGCTGTCATGCACCGATTCTGCGATTTTATGTGCTTCCCGAAGTGACATGGAACCATCCAGTGCAATTTCCATATCGACATAGATCTTATTGCCGAAAATTCTTGTCTGAAGCAGATCGATCCCTTCTACATATTTGTTTTTTCTGACACAGTCACGGATCTGGTTTTCCGTTTCTTCATCACAGGAATGATCCACCATTTTATCCATGGCATCTTTAAAAATATCATAAGCTGCCTTTATGATAAATACAAAAATGACAAGACTCGCAATGGAATCCATGACCGGGAATCCCATTCTTGCGCCTGCAATTCCGACCAGTGCTCCTATCGAAGAGAATGCATCGGATCTGTGATGCCATGCATCTGCCATAAGTGCACTTGAATCAATCTTTTTGGCATAATGCCTTGTATACCAGTACATTGCCTCTTTACTGACGATCGACACGATTGCTGCGATCAATGCCAGAATACCCGGAACCTGCAGATGATCATAATCTCCCTGTGTAACAGCCTTTAATGCGTTCGAACCGATTCCAAGCCCTGTAATGAACAAAACAATGGACAAGACGATCGCCGCCACACATTCCAGACGTTCGTGCCCATACGGATGCTCCTTATCAGCACTTTTAGAAGACAGTTTAATCCCGATCATGACAATAAATGTACTGAACACATCGGAGGCGGAATGGACCGCATCACTGATCATAGCGTTGGAATGTGCGATCACACCTGCTAAAAGCTTCATGACCGACAATATAATATTTCCGATGATCGTCACGATAGACACTTTATTTGCTACCTTTTGAAATTCATTTTTTTCCATATCAGTTACCTCCTGAAATAAGTAAGATAGCTCTATGGCACTAACGATATGTGGGGTTTTACAATGATGTGTTTCCGAGAAAAGTATAAAAAAACACCCACGAACCAGTATAAAGCAACTACTGTCCCGTGGATGAAGAAATTCCACTGTCACCTTTGTGACCCGACTCCATGATATATCACGGTCTGCTCAGTTTGTACTGTAGTCTTATGCAGTGCAAAGAGTTATAGTAGATATAGCATAAAAAAGTTGAGTTTGTCAAGAAAAACCAATCGGTTTTTGATTACAAATCTTAGGAAGAGATAAGGTTGCGCAACGAAATAAGTTGCTTGCGGTCTTCTTTTGTGAGTGATAAGATAAAAAGTACTTGTAAGATGAAGAGAGTGAGGTAGAAAATTATGTATTATGTACCAGATGGCACAAAAGAGTGCGGATATTATGAATGTAAGGACTGCGGCAGCAGATTTCTGGATGTGAAAATCGGACCGCAGATCGTCTGCCCATATTGCGGAGAGGAGCCTGATATGGAGATCGGACCAGACGAGGAAATGCCGAAAGTGACAGAGTCGGCAAAGCTGATCCAGGTTGTCCGCGGGGCAGAAGAGGTCGAAAAGATGGACACGCTGCTGTCATTGGCGGTGACTGGCGGTGACTTTTCGTGGATCTGAGAGGAAGGATATAATCAAAAATGAATGTAAAATATGCAACAGCAGAAGATATTGCAGCGCTTGCTGCAGTTGAGGCGGAATGTTTTCCACCTGCGGAAGCGGCGTGTACTGGCTCATGAGGCTGAAGAGCACCTGACCGGGTGCGAACGTTTCCCCGACCCAGTCGATGACGCGGCGGGTATTTTCCCCC
>OHFH01000208.1_pt1 | contig 23618 bp, 26 predicted proteins | sample 1567401 | NCBI WGS metagenome assembly OHFH01 (sample SAMEA3879542, study PRJEB24766) | human gut metagenome | biome: human-associated habitat; feature: feces | place: USA | collected 1985/1987
AAACTAAACCATTTTCGTGAAACCAAGTGAAAGAAAAAAGACATGACCATAGCAGAAGCAAAACAAGTGCGTATCGTGGATTTTCTGGCACGTCTCGGTCACCATACGCAGCACATAAAATCGGGACAATACTGGTATCTCTCACCGTTACGGAACGAGCGTACCCCGTCGTTCAAAGTGAATGACCGCATCAATGAATGGTACGATTTCGGCGAGGCGACCGGTGGCGACCTGGTGGAACTGGCAAAATACATTTGCCGGACGGACTGCGTGAGCGAGGCCCTGGCGTATATAGAGAGGCTTGTGAATGGCGCATCACTACCGAGAACCCGTATGCTGACCGCTCCACCCCGACCGGTGGAGGCTGAAATGAAAGACGTGATCGTGATTCCACTCCGTCATCACGCCCTGTTCTCTTACCTCCAATCCCGGCTTATCGACGCGGACATCAGCCGTATGTATTGCAAGGAGGTGCATTACGAACTGCGAGGCCGTCATTACTTCGCTCTCGCATTCGGCAATATATCAGGCGGTTACGAGGTGCGAAACGCCTATTACAAGGGATGCCTGAATAACAAGGACATCTCATTGATAAGACATCTGACAGAAGAGACACAGGAAAACGTCTGTGTCTTCGAGGGATTCATGGATTTTCTTTCTTATATGACACTGAAACTGGCAGGCGACCGGACGGTCTGTCTTGCCATACCATGCGACTACCTCGTGATGAACTCGGTAAACAATTTGAAAAAGACGCTGGCACGTTTACAGGAGTATTCGGACATTCACTGTTATCTCGACAATGACCTTGCCGGGCAGAGAACCACAGAGACCATTGCCGGGATGTATGGCGGACGTGTCAGCGATGAATCTTGCCACTATGCGGAATACAAAGACCTGAACGACTACCTGCGCGGAAAGAAACGCTGATATTCAATGTTCTCTTTTGCCACCTAAAGCTCTCCACCACGAGAGCTTTTTTTATGCCCCGATTTCTCCATTTCCCACCATAGAGACTGCAATATAGTACGATTTAATAGTTCGATTTTTGAAACTTACACAAATCTCATTAACGAAACAGATGTTTAATGCTCAATTATTTTATGGTTTTATATTTCGTGCGTTTCTTTGCAAAATCATACTAATACGAATTTTTAATATTCATACTAAATACATGAACTCATATTTCATTTTTGCCATTGTCCTGACGGTTGCCTACATCATTTACTACGCCGTCATCATAGCGCATGACCTCTACGGGAAAAAGGGGACGGACAAACCGGACGAGGAAGTTTTCGACCTCGGCGCACCGGAAGAGGAAGAGAGTGTGGCTGTCACGGAAAGCGAGAGCGGCTTCAGTATCGGTAGCGAGAACTACGAGACGGAAAGTACGGCTACCTCTTCCGAAACATCCCCTGAGGAGGACATCAAGGACAAACCGGGAACGGCGCAGGAGAAACTGGAACGGCTGAAGGCCGAGGCGGAGGAACAGATGGAAGAGACCACGCCTTACCTGTCGGACGCACGCACGTCGGAGGAGATGTACAAGGCTATGATTTCCAAGGGACGGTTAGACAACCGACCGGAAATAAAGTGGAACCCAATTCAAGACCGGTTGTGAGATGTCGAAAGCTAAAAAGATTCTATGTGCGCTGTGCCTCCCGTTCCCCTACACGGCTTTTGCCAAAAGCGGCAGCGTGAACTATAGCTGGGGAGCGGACGCGTTGGCCACGATGCACGACTTCGTGGTGACGATGATGCTCTATGTCCAGTATATCTGTTGCACCATAGCCGGGGTTTACGTCATCGTGTCCGTTTGTCAGATATACATCAAGATGAACACGGGCGAGGACGGCATCACCAAGTCGATAATGACGCTTGTCGGCGCGTGCCTGTTCCTGATCGGGGCATTCTATGTTTTCCCGGCTTTCTTCGGCTACCGCATATAACCTTACTTGTATCAGGTCGCAGACAAATAAAATATTCACTAAAAAAGTAAACGTATGTTTCAGAAAACCAAACAGCTGTGCCGCAAGGCATTCGGATTCGTCAACGGAATCCCTACCAAAGTAATGATGTTCTCCTTCATGCTGCTGTCCGGCATGGTGGCGAAAGCGCAGAACTCCGCAGGCGACTATTCCGCCGGTACGAGCGCATTATCCACTGTCGCCGATGAGATTGCCAAGTATGTGCCTATTATGGTGAAATTGTGCTACGCCATTGCCGGCGTTGTGGCCATCGTGGGTGCAATCTCGGTATATATCGCCATGAACAACGAGGAGCAGGACGTCAAGAATATCTTACTCCTCCGAAATGCGTTTGAAAAGACAAGAAAGCAAATGAAAGTAAATACGCTAAGTATCAATGCTTTAAGCGATAATTTGAATTTTCCAATGTTTGCCAAACTCACTCTTAAAAAGACATAAAAGACTGTTTCTTGTTTCCGTTTTGTTTCTCGTTTCTCGGTTTGTTTTCTTATCTTTACATCAGTTTTCCGAAGTAAGGGAAGAGAAAGAAAAGCAAATGTCAGCATAGGAAACCATATCTGACATGAACTTTCAACAAGAGGGAGAAAGACCCTCCAATGTAGCAGAATACAAAAACAAAATAACACTTCATACATCATGGCAAGACCAAAGAAACAAGTAAAACTGAAAGAGCCGATTAAAATTCGGTTGAAGTCGCTCGCAGATGGCAACAAAAGCATCTATCTTGACATCTACTATAAGGGAGTGAGAAAGTATGAATACCTCAAACTCTACCTCATTCCAGAAATCAACCCTGTCTGCAAGGAACAGAACAAGCAGACTATGGCGGTTGCAGAGCGCATCAAGGCAGAGCGCATCAAAGCCCTGCATGGTCATGGCATACAGGACTGGGAGACAGTAAAACAAGGCTCGATGCTTCTCACTACTTGGATAAAGAAGTATTGTGAAGGTGGTGTCGGCATCAAGAAATCAACGCTCCATTGCCGTGTGGAAATGATGCACACTGTGGAGAAGTATCTTGACGAGACTAACAAAGGCTTCATTTCGCTTGAAGAGGTCAATGCGGAGTTCTGCCGTGGATATGTGAAGTTCTTGCGTAACTTCCCAAACTCCCATATCAAGTATGGCGAGCCAAGACCTATCAGCGAGAATACGGCAAGCCGATACCTCGGAATGTTCTCCACTGCTCTCAACAACGCTGTGCGACAAGGCATTATCCGCAACAACCCTATGAAAGAACTGGATGCACGTGAGCGCATTCAACCCAAGGATGGCAAGAAAGAGTATCTGACCATTGAGGAACTTCGCACCCTCATGGCTACGGACAGTTACCGCCCAGAGGTCAAGGAGGCTTTCATCTTCGCCTGTTTTACTGGATTGCGATTAAGTGACATGTACCGTCTTGCTCCGATGCACATCTTCAAGACCGCTGACGGAAAGGGCGAATACATAGACATGGAAATGCAAAAGACGGAGAAGCCAGTTATAATACCTCTCTCGGAAGAGGCTAAGCGGTGGTTGCCAAAGTCAAGAGGAAATGATATTCCTTTCTTTGACATTCCAACCACACAGACCGTTATAGGCAGGGCTCTCCGCAAATGGGCGGAAGCGGCAGGGATAGAGAAGCATATCTCATTCCATTGCTCACGGCACACGTTCGGAACGATGATGCTCACGCTCGGTGCAGACCTTTTTACCACAAGCAAGCTGATGGGACATTCCAACATTCAGACCACGGAAATCTATGCTAAAATCGTGGATAAGAAGAAGGAGGAAGCCATCAACCTCATTGATGGTATGTTCAAATAACTCATTGACAACGAAAATATATAGAGACATGACAATAACTATCAGACAAAAGGCACTTGCCAACGACAACATAAGCTTGTATCTTGACATCTACGATGGTGGCAAGCGCAAGTTTGAATTTCTTTCTCTCTATTTGTTGCCAGAGGTTGATGCAGAGACCAAAGCAAGAAACGAAGAAACATTGCAACGTGCTCACCAGATAAGGGCTGAGCGTATTCTTCATCCAGAGACCATCCCAGAGGTAGGTCACTTGATGATTGTGAAGGAAATCCCCAATGACGAGTCTCCCGAAGTCTTGGACTGGATCCAGACTTACATCGACTGGATGAGCGACAATACAGACTACTCCAAGGCTATTGTTGACCAGTCAAAGTATCTGAAATACCTAATGAGCGAGTTCCTTGCCAACAAGCGCAGACCTCACATCACTCTGAGGAAGTTCGACAAGGAATGGTTCAAGGCATTCTTCCTTTGGTTGAAGAACGACTATGTGCCACAGAAGTATGTACGAGTTGAAGCCAAGCCTTTGTGTGAAGGCTCCCTTCACAATGTTCAACAGCGCATAGTAGCGGTGTTCAACAAGGCGGTCAAGTTCGGTAAGTTGAAGGCTAACCCTTTCTACCAGTTAGAGAAGTCAAACATCTTTCCCAAGCCAAAGTCATCACATAAGCAGTATCTCACTCCAGATGAACTGAAAAGGTTTATGGCTTCAGAGGAGAGAAGTCCAGGGGTAGCAGAGACACAAAAGGCTTTCGGTTTTGCCTGTCTGACAGGACTTCGTATCAGCGACATCAAGGCTTTAAGGTGGAGCGACATCAAGAGAAATGAGGAAACGAACACTCTTGTAATCGTCCAGAAGAAAACCAAGGCTCTCAATGCCGTACCTATCGGCAATACCGCCTTGTCATGGATGCCACCCAAAGGTGATGATGATTTTGTGTTCCACCTTCCTGCCAAGGCTAATGTGGATGCAGCCCTTAAAAGGATAGCCAAAAAGGTGGGCATTGAGAAGAATATCTCTTTTCACTGTTCCCGACATACATTCGGAATTTTGGTGCAGGCGGTTACCGGCAACATTGAGACTACCAAGAAGCTGATGGGACACAAGTCGCTCAAATCCACCACCATCTATGCAGATGTGCTGACGAATGAAAAGGTCAAGGCTGTTGACAACACGAAGAAAGCCTTTCGAGGTCGCAAACAGCGTGAAGAGAACAAGCAAATACCAAGGACAAAGCGGACAGCAGCCACCAACACCCATCCACGCAGAATAACTTTTTTACAGGATAACAAGTAAACAGAACTTTTCAGGATAACAACCAGTTATTTTCACTTTTGTAGTCTCCATATTTCGGGCAGGGATTTCTCTCTGCCTTGGGGACTACACTTCCAAAACAAGCAGTACAACAAATCACAAACAATTAAATTACAGGATAATGAACAAAACTATCGACACCGAGACTCTTCTTTTGAAGGTAGAGTCACATGAGCACCGCATTGGGATAATGGAGAACCTACTCCGTGATGCCAAGCAAGTATTGACACTGGAGGAAGCTGCCTTATTCATGGGTATATCAAAGAGCAGTCTCTACAAGATGACACACAAGCATGAACTTCCGTTCTTCCGTCCCAACGGCAAGATTATATACTTTGAAAAGTCCGAGCTTTTGAACTGGATGCGCCAGAACCGCAGTATGTCCGAAGCTGAGACCAAGGCAGCAGCGACCAAGCACATGAGTGAACTTTGTAAATAGACATGGCGATGATGAAGGACGATATTTCCCATGAGGAGTACAGAAGCAAGTTGGCAAATGTCGCTGACCTTGCCGTGAGCTACATCAATACTGGCAACGGCTACTTTCGGATGCGTGATGCTTTCAATCAGCTTGCCGAACAATGCGGAGCCAACAAGGGCATCAATGATGAAGCAACTGTCGGCAGAAGAAAACTTCTTGCCCAGTCTGTTTGCATTGAGTGCATTTCACGATTAAGCAATCATTCTAATGACAGGTTGCAAGGCGAGCTCTATGTTATAGCAGAGGACATTTACCCAAGGAGAGGACGGCACAGATGATTTTCTCTTTACTGAGAAAAACAGTCTTGCCATTTATGGTTATAATATTCAAAATTCACAGAAGATGGATAAACAAAAGATACATTACTGCTTCACGCTGTCCGATGTACAGATGGAGTATCTTCGCTGCAAGAAGTACAAGATTGACCGCATGGAATGCTTCATGTCTCTTGCCTCTCTTGCCGAACGTGAAACAACACTTGTACCTATCAGCAAGACCCAACAAGTGGAAATCTTGTGTGGGCAATGTATGGTTGACAATACCCAACTTGCCAAACTCTGGGATAAAGACCGCAAGACCGTACCCAAACTGTTACAGGCTATGGAGGCTGTGGGCATTTCCTCTTCACAAAAAGTTGGAGACAACCGCATCATTACCCTGCATTCCCTCTCTGGTTGGTATGTGGACGGAAGATTTGTCAAGAACGGCTTTTCATTGAAGCGCAATACGGATGGCTCTGCAATCATCCACACGGAAGTTCCACAAGCAAGAGTGATTGTTACGACAACGGAGGATGATACAAAGTCGGACAAGGAAGATGGGCATTCTGTCAATGGAATATCCGATACTGACAACAAGGGCAATTCTTCTATAGCAGATATTTCTTCTTCCCTAAATTTGACTTTATCTAATGACAACAGAAGCGTGGGTAAGGTCGGAACGAATGGTAATCTTTCCGATGCTGTTACTGGCGGAATTTCCCCACAACAAAACTACTCCAGACAGTCTGTTGGCAATCCTTCTTCCATGCAAGAAGCAGATGTCAAACAGAATGAGGGAGAACACAACACATATCCACAACATCTGGCAAAAGGACAAACACAACAGTCTAACGGTTCTAATGCCAATGGATATAAGGCTAACAACTACCATAACGGCAATCAATAGGCATAAAGAGGCTTATGAGCCACCATACAGAGAAATCATCCCAAAGGACGATTGACCGCCATAGGCTACCGCCAAACTGTTATACGTTTAAGCAGCCTTGGGGACGGACGCTGTTAAAAGTGCCGTCATTTTATAGGTACTTTTCGAGAAATCCTTTTGTAATACAGAAGCCGTGTCCGTCTTTCTGTATTCCTAAAAGTTTCTCGGACTACTCGCAGGCTCGCAGTCGTGACCACCTTTGTAAGATGCTTGTAATCATCCCTTTTTAATCAGAGACAAGGACAAATGAGAAAGAAGAAAATCATAAGTAAACCGCCTACGGAAGTCCATACCTACCGATGCACGGAAGAGGAGTTGAAGCGTCTCCAGACACTTGCCAAGGAGTGTGGGTTAAGCCTGAGTCGCTACATCGTTGAGACTGGCTTAAAGCACCGTCCACGCATGAGGCTCACCAAGGAAGAGGTGGACGCTCTCAACTCTCTCGCCATCGCAAGGACGGATTTGATAAAAATCAGCAACGTGTTATCCAAGAAAACGGCTGAGGAAAAGGCTCGGTTCTTCAAGAATGAGAAGTTCATGCGTTGGTGGATTGATGCCGTTGCAGGGCTTATCCAACATTGGTATAGCATTGAAGAGAATATCGCAACAAACGTACAGACCAAATCAAAGGAGTAATCATGATTATGCTCGCAAAGGTAGTATCGTATGGAGGCAATTCCGTAAGGTACGCATTGGAAAAGGAGAATGCAAAAACGGTCAAGGTGAACAATATGCCCGATGGTCTTGACCCTACCGCCATCTGGTACATGATGAAGCATCATTGCCAGTATCATCAGGCGGAAAGGACGGTGGGCAGAAAGTTGGAAAGGTTCATGACCACTTTTGTACTTTCCCCATCAAAAGAGGAATCTGCAAACTTCACGATTGAAGATTGGTCTAACCTCCAAGACGAAGCATTGGAAGTTTTGGATTCTGTTGGACTTACGCCCAATGGTTTCTCCAATGAGATAAAGACCAACTTCACCAATTCTATGAATGTGGGCGGATTGCACTCAGACTCCAAGTCTGGAACGCTGCACCTTCACATTGATTGTTGTCGCGTGGATATGGAGGGTAACACCAACGATGTACACGACATTCATCTTCGGGCAATGAAGGCTGCGGAAATCATCAATATGCGGCATGGGTGGGAACAACCGCAGGAAATTCGGAATATGAGGAAAGTGGAACTTGCGGAGGACTGTGAACATACTCTCAAAGATATGCAACAGTTTAACATTGACAGATACTTCAATCTGTTGCGCATGAAAGGCTATGAGGTAAAGCCACGCTACGACAAACAACGGAAACTTGTCGGCTACACAGTCGGCAAGAATGCTTCAGTGTTCAAGGCTTCTGAGATTGGCAGGAAGTTTATGGCATCAAAGATTGAAGACACCTGGAAGAAACTGCACCCACAACCTACACAAGTCAAGACTAAGCCAGTTTCCCCATCTGTTGCTTCTACGCCTCGCCCAGTTCGTCCTGTCGTTCAGACTCCAACTGCATCACAACCAAAGTCGCAACCTCAAATTACACAAACGGCATTCACAATCAACATTGGCGATGAAGTCAAAAAGGTGTGGATTCCGAACTCTGTCAAAGATGTCTTTACTAATGAGGTTCAGATTCCAGAGGATAATGATATTGCGACAACAGAGAATGTCGCTCATGTAGCGATGCTGTTGTTTGCAGGGTACATTGATGCAGCCACTTCCATTTCGGAATCATGTGGCGGTGGCGGTTCTGCTCCTTCTTCTGGTTGGGGTAAGAAGGATGATGAAGATGATTGGAGGTTTGCCCACCGTTGCGCACAGATGGCTCATTCCATGTGCAAGCCTAAACCACGCAGCAGAAGTTTCCACCGATAAATCAATGACAATATGGCAATCAGAAAAAGCAAGATAAACATAGACACAGAAGAAAGATCCGACTTCGACAACATGATGAATGATGTCGAAAACGAGGTTGAGGAACAGCAAGCCGAAGACGGACTTGTAAACCGTGTTCCTGAGTTGAAGCAGTTAAGTGAGGACATTGACAAGGCTACCAACACTTTCATCAATGCCGCACTTGAACTTGAATCTGCCATTCAGCAGTATCAACGTGCAGAAGCCAAATTAGGTGGTGCTGTGACTACTATCAGCAAAAAGGTTGATACCATCAATCGGCACATAGACAAAGTCTTGGATAATGCTCCCACGAAATTAAAGGTGTCTGTAAATGTCAATGATGCTGACTGGCAGAAAATCCAAGAACTGTTTGCCAAAGAACGCCAATGGATGAACTCAGAGATGCAGATGCATATCCGTGAGGTCAATTCCATGTTTGCTGATGAACGCAAGAGGGTTCAGCAGAGGTACAAGGAATATGATGGTTCCTATCTCGGTCATTATATCCAGTATTTCGTCTGGTTTTTCTTTGCCGTTGGTCTCGTCATTTTTGGTTTGGTTATCTATCTGATGCTTGATAGTCAATACCATTGGTCGAAGTAATCTAATGTTCCCATCATGACTTGTGGAATTCATTTTGGGAACAACAAACCCACTGACAATCGGCATTTCTGCTGAAAATCAGTGGGTCTGCTTGATTTGTTGTCAATCTTGTTAGGATGAATTTACTTGTTATTTTTCCCATGAGCGTTTTCCCCATTTTTCATCCTCTAAATAAAATGGTATATAAGTTGAATTAGCCCATGTGTATAACGTGTGTTTATTGTGGATGAATTCTCTTTTGTCTGCATCAAACAGACATTCTGATTCGACACGTATTCTCCAGTTATGGTTATTGTCTGCCGCAGAAGCTATAATCGCATATACTGGTTTGGTCTGCTTTTCATCTTTCACATACACAGCTTCTGGTTTATCCTTATTCGTGTCGTCATATAGATAGAACTTAATGTTTGGGTATTCGCATAGACCATAATAAACCTTATCTTTGGGGAACTTCTGCATAGCTTCCAAAGCTTCCTTTGCAGAATTAAAAAGTTCTTTGGTGTATATGTAATAGAAGTATGGTTGCGTGGTCAACAAACTATCATTCAGATTGTTCGATAATCTAAATCCCATGCATTTTTTGAATCCAGTTGGAAGATTGAGCGGATAATTATCATCTTCCTCATTTACAAAATGCTTCTTGGTTAGATTTACCAGTGTTATGACATCCCACAATTCAATTTTGTTATCTTCAATGTAAGTCTTTACTTCAGAGGAAATTTCTTGTGGGCTATAGTTTGTGACAACAACAATTCTACTGCTTTCGCTATTGGGTACAGCTAATTGTATTGCTTCAATGTGTTTGATTTCAAGAACGCCATTAGTTTTGCTAAAACATCGAAAGAAGTAGTTTAGTCCATCCTTATCTGCCGATATATCTACACTTTTACTAAATGCGGCTTCAACAGGATCTCTTAAATTTGTAAGATTCTTAACATGCAAATAACCATCAGCATTAAGTACTCGACTTACCGCTATTTTGAAATTAAGCGTCTGATTCTTCCACCAGACTATGTTTCTAAGCCTAAATTTTATTTCAATTGCATTCACCAATTCGTTGATTACGAAATCAGTGTATCTTTTTTCATCGTAATCAACTGACTCAATATGTGGGTATCTGCTTTTTAGCTCACCTGTAATTTTTTCATATTTTTCCAACTCCTCTTGAAACCTCTTTGTTGCAACCTGGTTGGGTGAATAACCAAGATAAGGATTATCCGTTGCCACGTCTACAGCTGCTTCTGAGAATTTTGAAACATGACCGAAAATAAAAGGACATATACATAGAGCTATCAATATGACATATATAAAAGCTTGCCCATCAGAATGATGAGAGTTATTTGCATTTGATATTAATGTTAGAATAACGATAGCAATTACTACAATGATGACAATTGAAAGAAGACAAGAAGAGTTACTGTTCTTCTCTGCACGTTTACGCTTTTCTTCTTCGTATTTGTCCTTTGCCTTTTTATAATTTTCTATTTCTGAGGAAGAAACACGATAATCAGACTGTAAGGGTCTTCTTCCGACTTTAGGATAATTGAGCATATACGATATTTTTTAATCATTACTTATCAAATTCTGTTATTCAACTCTTACCAACTCGGTATAATTCACTTCAAGAAGTTCTGCTATTCGAAGCAAAATTTCTAATGTTGGTTGAGATTGATTTGTACACCACTTTGAAACAGTTGTGGGGTCTTTCCCTAACTGTTCAGATAACCATTTACTGGTACGATGCTTTTCTACCAGAACCATTTTTATTCTATTTAAATCTTTTCTTTCCATAATTCAACCATTGTTTGTGGACAAAGATACAAATTATATATCTATATAACGATACTTTATTCATTATATTGTATGTCATAAAACAAATTTATTTGATTTTTTTCATATTCACCAGGGAAAATTCTATTTTCTTTGTCGAATGTCATATCTATTTGAATACGTTTATTTCTTTAATTTTGAGTTTCTCCAAATGCCAAAATCGGAAAATTACCTTTGTTTTCAGTGTTAATTTATGTTTTCTCATGCTTTCATTTTGGGGTTTCTTGATTTTGTTGTTTCTAATTTGTTTCTTTCGTCATTTTATTATTCCAATTAGTGTTGATTGTCAGCGTGTTACGAGCAATCAGTAAGATTTCAAGAAGAAGATTATGATGGTCGTGGGAGCATGTATCTTCCTCATTGCGGCGGCCAAGGCGTTGCCTCTGTTCTTCGGTATTGCCGCTTAAACATCAAGGATAAGTATGAAAAGCAAGGACGAACGCTATCCGGACTATCCGCTGTTCAAGGGACTGCAACGGCCTCTTGAGTTTTTGGGCATCCAAGGCCGGTACATATATTGGGCGGCGGTGACGACGTGCGGAGCCATTGTCGGCTTTGTCGCCGCCTACTGCCTGCTCGGTTTCATTGCCGGGCTTGTCGTGCTGGCTACCGTCGTATCGGTCGGTATCGTGCTCATCCTTCTCAAACAGCGGAAAGGACTGCATAGCAAGAAGGTCGCTCCGGGTGTGTATGTGTATGCCCACTCGCGCAAGATCTGACGAAAGAAAAACCATCACGGCAATGTGCATGGCTTTATTGATTGTTGAACGCGGGCGGGTTTGTCTTGAAGCAAGGCGAACCTGCCCCTATTTAATTACACGTATATCGAAATGACCCTATACATCATTTTATGTTTTGTCGCTTTGTGCGCGGGTATGGCCTTGTCGGTCTATGCGTTCGGTACGGGCGGCAAGCGCAAGCGAATCTTTCAGGACATCTATTTCTCAGCGGAGGAAACGGACGGTGTGGGTGTGCTGTACACCAAGACCGGCGAATATTCCGCCGTACTTAAGATAGAGAATCCGGTACAGAAATATTCGGCGGACATAGATAGCTACTACGACTTCACGCACCTGTTCACCGCCCTTGCGCAGACCTTAGGCGAAGGGTACGCCATCCACAAGCAGGATATCTTCGTCAGGAAACAGTTTGCAAGCGAACCGGCTGACGGGCAGGAGTTCCTGTCGGCGTCGTATTTCCGCTACTTCAAAGGGCGTCCCTACACGGACAGCCTTTGCTACCTGACCATCACGCAGGAGGCGAAAAAGAGCCGCCTGTTCTCGTTCGACAACAAGAAGTGGCGCGATTTCCTCGTGAAAATCCGCAAGGTGCATGACCAACTGCATGACAGCGGCGTACAGGCCAGGTTCCTGAACAAAGCCGAGGCGAGCGAGTATGTCGACCGCTACTTCGCCATGAACTTCAAAGACCGCACCGTGTCGATGACGAACTTCAAGGCGGACGATGAAACGGTGTCGATGGGCGACAAACGCTGCAAGGTGTACAGCCTTGTGGACGTGGACTGTGCCGCACTGCCCTCGATGATACGTCCGTACACGAACATCGAGGTGAACAACACGGAAATGCCGGTCGATCTGGCTTCGGTGGTGGACAACATACCGGACGCCGAGACGGTGGTCTATAACCAAGTCATCTTCCTACCCAACCAAAAACGGGAACTGGCGATGCTCGACAAAAAGAAGAACCGCCACGCGAGTATTCCGAACCCGAACAACCAGATGGCGGTCGAGGACATCAAGCGTGTGCAGGAGGTCATTGCCCGTGAAAGCAAGCAACTGGTATATACGCACTTCAACATGGTGGTAGCCGTATCTGCCGGTGCAGACCTGCAAAAGTGTACGAACCACTTGGAAAACGCATTCGGGCGCATGGGCATCCATATCAGCAAGCGGGCGTACAACCAACTGGAACTGTTCGTCGGTTCGTTTCCGGGCAACTGCTACACGCTCAATGAGGAATACGACCGTTTCCTGACCCTTTCCGATGCGGCGATGTGCCTGATGTACAAGGAGCGCGTGCTGCACAGCGAGGAAACACCGCTGAAGATTTACTACACCGACCGTCAGGGTGTGCCGGTGGCTATTGACATCACGGGAAAAGAGGGAAAGAACAAGCTGACGGACAACTCGAATTTCTTTTGTCTGGGGCCTTCTGGGAGTGGCAAGAGCTTTCATATCAACTCGGTCGTGCGCCAGCTCCATGAGCAGGGAACGGATGTGGTCATGGTCGATACGGGAAACTCATACGAGGGACTGTGCGAGTATCTGGGCGGCAAGTATATCAGCTATACCGAAGAACGGCCTATCACGATGAATCCGTTTCGCATCAACCGGGAGGAATACAACATCGAGAAGATAGACTTCCTCAAGAACCTTATCCTGATGATTTGGAAAGGGTCGGACAGCCAAATCCCCGAAATTGAGTTCCGCATTGTCGAGCAGATAATCATAGACTACTATGATGCCTATTTCAACGGATTTACAAGATACACCGACGAGCAACGGGAGGTACTGCTGAAAAACCTGTTTGCGGCGGCCAGCCGAAAGAACCCAAACAAACCACCCAGAGAGGTGGATGAGATGGTGCGCAAACAGATAGAGGTGCTTGAGGCACGGCGGGCGGCCCTCAAAGTGACGGAGCTGAGTTTCAACTCATTCTTTGACTACTCATTCGACCGTCTGGAGCAGATCTGCACCGAAAACGACATCACGACAATCAGCTACTCGACCTATTCGACCATGCTGCAGCCGTTCTACAAGGGCGGTGCGTATGAGAAAATTCTCAACGAGACAGTGGATTCGGCACTGTTTGACGAGACATTCATTGTCTTTGAAGTGGATGCAATCAAGGAAAATAAGAAACTGTTTCCCATTGTCACACTGATTATCATGGACGTGTTCCTGCAGAAAATGCGCATCAAGAAGAACCGTAAAGTCCTTGTCATCGAGGAAGCGTGGAAGGCCATTGCCAGCCCGCTCATGGCGGAATACATCAAGTTCATGTACAAGACCGCCCGTAAATTTTGGGCTTCTGTTGGCGTGGTGACGCAGGAGATACAGGACATCATCGGCAGCGAAATCGTGAAGGAGGCCATCATCAACAACTCGGATGTGGTGATGCTGCTCGACCAGAGTAAGTTCCGTGAAAGGTTCGACACCATCAAGGCGATCCTTGGCTTGACCGATGTGGACTGCAAGAAAATTTTTACCATCAACCGTCTTGAGAACAAGGATGGACGCAGTTTTTTCCGGGAAGTCTTCATCCGTCGCGGCACGACCAGCGGAGTGTACGGTGTGGAAGAACCGCACGAGTGCTATATGACCTACACGACGGAACGGGCAGAGAAAGAGGCTCTGAAACTTTACAAGAAAGAGCTTCGGTGCAGCCATCGGGAAGCTATCGAGGCGTATTGCCGCGATTGGGAAGCCAGTGGCATCGGCAAGTCGCTGCCGTTCGCCCAAAAAGTAAACGAGGCCGGACATGTGCTCAATCTCCGTTCCGTGCGTGAATCCCAATAAATACGGTTGGTATGAAACGACTACTCCTGATTCTGACAATCGTCTCGGTCTCACTCTGCCAGAGTGTACATGCACAGTATTACAGTGTGAACTACGACACACGCACCGTTGCGGCAATGGTAGCCGCTTTCGGTACGGAAGCCGTTGCTGAAGGATACTATCGGGAGCAGGTCGATGACATCCTCAAGCACTACACGGCAGCGGAGGTCGCTACCGCCGGGATATTCGCGGCCAAGTTCTTGGAGCATAAAGCCCTGAGCGACCTCGGCATCTGGAACAGCCGCACGGAGAACTACTACTACCGGCGCATCTACCGGATGGTGGCGGAGAAAATCATGCCCAAGATATGGGTGGTGGCGAAGCAGATGCTCCATTCGCCGCAAACGGCTATCTATTGGGGCAGTTACCTGATGAAAGTCTGCGACGATACCAAAAGTCTGTGTATGCAGTTCGAGAGCGTGGTGACCAACAGCACGCTGACCTTTTCGGACATCGCCTTTCTCGAAATCAATCCGGAGATTGCCCCCTTGCTAAAGCTCTCCGAAACGGGAAACATCGACTGGCAGCGGATGATGGACAACTTCGCCCACATACCGGGCAACTTCACGCACGAGAACCTGAAAAGCGACCTCGACAACCTTTATAACACGGGTGTCGGCCTTGCAACGGCAGGCATTGCCAATCTCGGTGACGCCCTGTTGCAAAGCAGCTCGTTCCATGACCTGATGGGCGGAAAGGTTGAAGAAATCGGCAACCTGTATGAACACTACGGGAGTCTATTCGAGCAGGCGGAACATGACATCGGCGGCTTGCTGATTGACATGGTGGGTGGTCCGGACAACGTGGCCGGTCTGTTCAACTTCAGCAACTACAACCTCACGGCATGGATGACCGACTACCTGGACGAAGCGATGGGGAACTATTACACGCAGCGGTGGTACATTGCCCGGCGTGACCAAGGGAGCGTATCGCTGTGCGACTACTATCCTCCGACGGACGACAACAGCATCCTGAACGGGGGCGCATGGGTGCGGTTCAACACGAGCGACCCGAATTTCTATCCCAACGCCTCGCAACGGGAACAGGTACTTGCCAACTCGGAAGGATATGCCGGTTGGTCAAGAAACCGCGTGCAGCAGTTGAACAACCAGAACGACGGGTTCAGCTACAGCATCAACTATTGGATGAGTGCCTATATCATCAGCAAGAAAAACAAGCAGACCAAAAAGGCATACGCATACGAAATCCATGTGAGCAAAAGCTGGAATAAGGAAGAAGTTGTCTATGAGGAAGTCTTCGATTCCTACTCGATGGACTTGAATACGTTTCGGGCGCAACTGAATGTCCGACTTGCGGAGTTCAACGAAAACGAGGACGGCTACACCTATTATATATCTTCCGGTACGCGGAACTATTACCAAGCAACGGACGCCGCCAAATTGAAGGGATGCGAGAGCGTGACCATCAGCGTGACCTGTTCCGACGGGGTTACGCTCGGACAGGGCTCGACACAATACAAGTGCCGTAAATGCGGCAGCTCGTTGAATGCCCACACCAAGGAGTGCGCCATGCAGACCTCGGTGACGGAAAACAACCTCGACCTTTCGGAACTGGATGCGCTGTTGAACGAGGCAAACAGCCAAGCGGCCAATCTTGAAGCGCAAATCGGGACATTGGAAAACGAGAACGCTGTCCTGCTGAAGAAAATCAGTACGGCGAGCATTGAGGATGCGGCGGCTTACCGACAGCAGTATAATGCAAACAAGACACGGATAGACCGTCTGAAAGGCGAACTCGCGGAGTGGAAGAAGAAACAGTCCGACTATGCTCAGGCGAAGTCGGAAGCCGCAGACGACAACAGCGTAGCGACGGATGACTATTACCGCATTCCAGCTATCATGCAAGACTGCAAGGCTGCCTACGGCCTGACATGGCAGGACGGCGGATCGTGGAACGGCTATTCGTATGTGCGCAAGGCGACAATGCCGAACATCAACGGCATCATCACATTCAAGGCTACGGTCTCGATTGCCCGCAAGCCGAAATATTTTCTCGGCATCAAGATTCACCGTGCCATCATCCAAATCCAATGGGAACTGACCTCGGTCTATACGGACACGCACGTCGCCGATGTGCTGACACTCGATCCGGGGCTTTCGGATGCGGAGAAAACCAAATTAGTGAACGACCGCATCGCCGAAATCGCCCGTGAACACCCGTCCTGCAAAATCACGACGGAATACGCCCGCAGCACACCGCTGGAGGAAACTCCGTCCGGCGACGTGTACCATCTGCTGTGGTCGAGCGACCGCCTCGAAATCGCGAGGGAGGTGGACAGCAGAATCACAAGGATATACGCCGACTTGGTATCGCTGGAAAAGATGATGCACTACAAGCGGAGCATCCTTGACGTGATGAAGGATGTGTTGCCCGGACTGGACACGGACGAAGGCCGCAGGCTGACGCTCGTGGAGGAATGCCATGACCGCTGGGTGGAGAGCGCACGGACGTTTCGGAACGATGGCGGCAGAAACGGCGGAAAGGAGGTGCGGCCATGAAACGCATTTTACGGATAGCCGCATTGCTGCTCTTCCTGCTGCCCGGTATCGCCAAGGCGCAGTGGACTTTCGATATAGTCTCCGTCGAAGCCTACATCAACGACCACAAGAAGCAGCGCAGCCTGTTGTTGGCCCGCAGTACCTTGGAGTACAGCAACAAACTGTTGCACGAATACAGCTGTAAGGAAGTCGGGGGCTATAAAGAGCTGAATATCGACCTTGACCGGTACACCCGTGCGTTCGATGTCATCGACGTCATGTACCAGTCGTTGCGCACGGTGCTGAACGTCAAGAATACCTACACATCGGTCAGCGACCGTATCGGCGACTATAAATCATTGTTGGAGGATTTCAATGCGAAGATATTGAAACGGGGACGCATCGAATCCGCAGATACCCTGATTATCTCCATCAATGCGAGGGGGCTGAGGGCGATTGCCCGTGAGGGGGAACAGCTCTACAAGTCCGTGAGCGACCTCGTGCTGTATGCCACCGGAGCGGCAGCCTGCTCGACCTCCGACCTGCTGATGGTGTTGGAGGCCATCAACCGCTCATTGGACAACATCGAGCGGCATCTGAACCGTGCGTATTTCGAGACATGGCGGTATATACAGGTGCGTATCGGCTATTGGAAGGCAAAGGTATATCGCTCCCGCACCATGCGGGAGATTCTCGATGACGCCTTCGGGCGTTGGCGCGGAGCCGGAAGACTGGATTATTAACGACAAAAAGAGAAGAATATGAACAGAAAACTATTACTCATGGCGGTGGCGGTCACCGTAACGACAGCCGTACACGCACAGTATGTAACGTACAACCATGATTCGCCGAAGCAGAATCAGGTAACGGTCATGGAGACCGGTACGGGCGCACTCTCGCCCGACCTCTATTATTCCGTGCTGCACAACAAATACAAGAAGTCGGCAGCGGCCAAAAACAAGCTCTCGTTCCGCACGCTTGCCGGTATCAATCTCTACAACCAGGTGGACGAAGCGGAAGCCATTGATTCGGCCTTGGTCAAGCGGGCGAAGGTCGAGGCGTTGAACGTTGCCGACCGGCAGGTGGACATCGCATGGCTTGCCGAGGGCGATAAGGTCAGCGGACAGATGGAGCGGTTCCGGCGCAACATCGACCGTATTCTCCTGTCCGGTGGCACTCCGGCCGACAAGGAACGGTGGACGGAATACTACCACGTCTATCAGTGTGCCATCAAAGCCACGAAAGACGCCTATATGCCCAATGCCCAGCGAAAGAAGGAGTATCTGCGCATTTACGAGGATGTGGCACGGCAGAACGAGATTTTAGTGGGCTACCTTGCCAAGCGTCAGAACGCAACGGTGACGAATGCACTGCTGAACGCAACGGACAACCGTACCCTGCATAAAGGCGGTATTGTCCGCAATGCCATGAGCCGGTGGCAGGAATCACGCCTTGCGGTGCGTGGTTCGCAATCGGGCAGCAACGGAAACGGCGAAGATGACAACGAGAGTGTAAACAGAGGGAAATAAAAAGACAGGGCTATGGCAAACGGAGATATACTTTCGGATTTCGGCATCAACCTGTTGGAGGAGGAAATAGATGATGTCATCTTTCAGACCAACGAGTTTCTGACTGACGCGACTTTTACCGGTGCGCAGGGACCTTTTTGGTGGATATTGCAGATGTGCATGGCACTCGCGGCACTGTTCTCCATCGTCATGGCGGCAGGTATCGCCTACAAGATGATGGTAAAGCACGAGCCGTTGGACGTGATGAAGCTGTTTAGGCCGCTTGCCGTGTCGATTATCATCTGCTGGTGGTATCCGCCTGCGGACACGGGTATGGCGGGGAGCCGGAACAACTGGTGTTTTCTCGATTTCCTGTCCTACATCCCTAACTGCATAGGTTCGTACACCCATGACCTGTATGAAGCCGAAGCTTCACAGATATCGGACAGGTTCGAGGAAGTTCAGCAGCTCATCCATGTGCGTGACACGATGTACACGAACCTGCAGGCACAGGCGGATGTCGCCCACACAGGCACATCCGATCCCAATCTGATAGAGGCGACAATGGAGCAGACCGGTGTGGACGAAGTGACGAACATGGAAAAGGATGCGGCGAAGTTGTGGTTCACGTCTTTGACGGCAGGTGTCATCGTGGGGATAGACAAAATTATCATGCTGATTGCCCTCGTGGTGTTCCGAATCGGTTGGTGGGCTACGATTTACTGCCAACAAATCCTGTTGGGAATGCTGACGATTTTCGGGCCGATACAGTGGGCGTTCAGCATCCTGCCAAAATGGGAAGGTGCTTGGGCGAAGTGGCTGACACGCTATCTGACGGTGCATTTCTACGGGGCGATGCTCTACTTCGTGGGCTTCTACGTGCTGCTGCTCTTTGACATTGTATTGTGCATCCAAATCGAGAACCTGACGGCGATAACCGCCAGCGAGCAGACGATGGCCGCCTACCTGCAGAACTCGTTCTTCTCGGCGGGCTACCTGATGGCGGCTTCGATTGTAGCTCTCAAGTGCCTGAACCTTGTTCCGGACTTGGCGGCATGGATGATACCGGAGGGCGACACGGCATTCTCTACCCGAAACTTCGGCGAGGGCGTGGCACAGCAGGCGAAGATGACGGCAACCGGAGGGTTGGGCGGCATCATGAGATAATCCGCAAAAGATAATATAAACCCAATAAAAATCATAACAACATGAAATTGCAAGAGAAAATCAAAAGCTGGTGCAAGGATGAGAAATTTATGTCCTTTGCACAGGAACGAGCGAGAAAAGAGGTTTGCGAGGTGGCGGAGAACCACCGCATCGACCCGCAGTATGAAGAACTGGACGAAGCCTTCGAGTACGACGACCGGTACATCGCCCCCTTAGTGACGTACCTAACGTACAAGCTGCGTCTTGCCCTGCTGCAGCGGAACGCTGGTAAGCGCAAAAGAGGAATCTGGTGGGTGCTTGTCCATGTGGAGATGCAGGGCTATTACGTGGAGATATTCTCGGCGGAGTTCGAGAATCTTTTGACGGAACTTCGGGATGCGGTCATACCCATGCTGCACACGGAATATGTACAGATGTTGAACGGTAAAAGGGAATAACCGATGGTCATCAAGAATTTGGAAAACAAAATCAGACTGGTGGGCATCATCTGTACCGCTTTTCTCGTGGGATGTGTCATCATCAGCTTGTCAAGCATCTGGACAGCCCGGACGATGGTCTCGGATGCGCAGAAGAAGGTGTATGTGCTGGACGGCAACGTGCCTATCCTCGTGAATCGCACGACAATGGACGAAACGCTTGATGTGGAAGCCAAAAGCCATGTGGAGATGTTTCATCATTATTTTTTCACGTTACCGCCGGATGACAAATATATCCGCTATACGATGGAAAAAGCGATGTATTTAGTCGATGAGACGGGGTTGGCACAATACAACACGCTCAAGGAAAAGGGTTTCTACTCCAACATTTTGGGTACGAGTTCGGTGTTCTCCATCTATTGCGACAGCGTGGCTTTCAACAAGGAGAAGATGGAGTTCACCTACTACGGACGGCAGCGCATCGAGCGACGGAGCAATATCCTGATGCGTGAACTGGTGACGGCAGGACAGCTCAAGCGTGTACCCCGAACAGAGAACAATCCGCATGGGCTGCTTATCGTGAACTGGCGTACCCTGCTGAACAAGGACATCGAACAGAAAACGAAGATCAACTACTAAACAACGGAGTTTATGAATATCAAGGGATTCAGGCGGATGCTCTTCGGTGAAAAGATGCCGGACAAGAACGATCCGAAATACAAAGACCGTTACGAGCGGGAGGTGTCCGCCGGACGAAAGTTCGCCCAAGCGACACGTATCGACAAGGCTGCCGCCAAGGTACAGGGATTCGCCAACGCGCACCGGATACTTTTTCTGGTCATCGTCTTCGGTTTCGCTATCGGAGGGTTCACTTGGAACATCTATCGCATTACGATGGCATACCGCAACAGCCGGCCGACACGCACGGCGACGGAAATGCAGGATTCGGTGCTGCGGGAAAGACACAAGAGGCTGCAAGGGGGTGAAATAAGGGAAAATCGGAACGAGAACAAGAAATATGAACCGCAATAAAGGAGTGCTTATGAATACACGATTTGAAAAATCAGTCCGCTCGTCGGACGAATGGTACACCCCGAAGGAGGTGCTGAAAGCGTTAGGCAGGTTCGACCTTGACCCTTGCGCCCCTGTCCGTCCGTTGTGGCCGACCGCCGAGGTCATGTATGACCGGGACATGGACGGATTGTCCCTGAAATGGGAAGGGCGTGTATGGCTCAATCCTCCGTACTCGCGTCCCCTTATCGAACAGTTTGTCCGAAAGTTGGCGGAACACGGCAACGGCATCGCGCTGTTGTTCAACCGTTGCGATTCCAAAATGTTTCAGGACGTCATTTTCGAGAAAGCGACGGGCATGAAATTCCTGCGCCACCGCATCCGGTTTTACCGCCCGGACGGAACACGCGGCGATTCTCCCGGTTGCGGCAGCATCCTGATCGCATTCGGAGTGGAAAACGCAGAAGTGCTGAAAAACTGCAGCATTGAAGGCAAGTATGTACAACTCAATTAAAAGATGTATGATGAAGATATTTGATAAAATCAATTTCAGGGAGCCGAAGTATATGCTTCCGGCTGTCCTGTATATCCCGCTTCTGGTTGCATCGTACTTCATCTTCGACCTGTTTCAGACCGAAACGGCGGAGATTCCGGACAAGACGCTGCAGACAACGGAGTTTTTGAACCCCGATTTGCCGGATGCCCGGCTTAAAGGCGGTGACGGCATAGGCAGCAAGTACGAGAACATGGCCAAATCATGGGGTAAGATACAGGATTACTCCGCAGTGGATAACATAGAACGAGATGAACCCGATGACAACAAGGAAGAATATGAATCGCAATACACGGTGGACGACATCGCCCTGCTCGATGAGCAACAGCAGGAAAAGGCTGCGGCAGCGCAAATTGCCGATGCCAAGACGCGCGAGCAAGAAGCTCTCGCGGAACTGGAGAAAGCCCTTGCCGAAGCAAGGTTGAGAGGACGCAATGAGGTATTACCGGCGACCGATACGGACAGTACCGCATCGGCGCAACCCCCGACGGCAACCATAGAGGTTAAGGGAAAAATAGAGGAAGAGAGCCGTTCGGTAAAAGCCCCGTCAGAGAACGAACCGCCCAGCGAAGTGGTACGCAAGGTAAAGACGGCTTCGGATTACTTCAATACGCTTGCGGTCAATGCCCGTGAACCGAAACTGATAAAGGCCATTATCGACGAGGACATCAAAGCGGTGGACGGCTCGCGTGTGCGGTTGCGTCTGCTCGACGACGTGGAGATCAACGAGTGCGTGGTCAAACGAGGGTCGTATCTGTATGCCACCATGAGCGGCTTCTCGTCGGGGCGTGTGAAGGGGAACATCACCAGCATTCTCATCGAGGACGAACTGGTGAAGGTCAGCCTGTCCCTTTACGACACGGACGGCATGGAGGGGCTTTATGTACCGAACAGCCAGTTCCGGGAAACGAGCAAGGATGTGGCAAGCGGTGCGGTGTCGGGGAATCTGAACATGAATACCGGCAGTTACGGCAACAGTCTCTCGCAATGGGGAATGCAAGCCGCTACGAATGCCTACCAGAAAACGAGCAATGCCATCGGCAAAGCTATCAAAAAAAATAAGGTAAAGCTGAAATACGGCACTTTCGTCTATCTGGTGAACGGACGTGAGAAACAGTAAAAACGGAAGCCATGATAGAGATTGACAACATATATAATATGGACTGTATCGAGGGCATGAAGCTCATGGCGAACGGCAGTGTCGATGCCGTGATAGCGGATTTGCCTTACGGCGTGTTGAACCGTAGCAACAAGGCGGTACACTGGGACAGGCAGATACCGCTCGAAGCGTTGTGGGAACAGTACCGCAGGATCACCAAGCCGGGAAGCCCCGTTATCCTCTTTGCGCAGGGCATCTTCTCGGCGCGGCTCATGCTCTCGCAACCCCGGATGTGGCGGTATAACCTCGTGTGGCGGAAAGACCGGGTAACGGGTCACCTGAATGCCAACCGGATGCCGCTACGCCAGCATGAGGACATCATCGTGTTCTACGACCGTCAGCCGGTATATCATCCTCAGATGATGCCGTGTCCACCGGAACGGAAAAATCATGGACGGCGCAAGACGGACGGTTTCACGAACCGCTGTTACGGTGAAATGAAACTGGCTCCGGTGCGTGTTGCCGAAGACAAGTACCCGACCTCTGTCATTTCCATACCCAAGGAACACAAGACAGGAGCATTCTATCATCCGACACAGAAGCCGGTAGCCTTGATAGAGTACCTGATGCGCACCTATACCAACGAGGGCGATGTGGTGCTGGA
>OHFH01000225.1_pt1 | contig 22288 bp, 16 predicted proteins | sample 1567401 | NCBI WGS metagenome assembly OHFH01 (sample SAMEA3879542, study PRJEB24766) | human gut metagenome | biome: human-associated habitat; feature: feces | place: USA | collected 1985/1987
TGCCTATATAATTAATTACATGAAACCTGTAATTGAAGTAACGGAATTTGATAAAGTAAGAGAATATATATCCGAAAACGCAATCACTGAGCCGGGAAGGCTTAGAACTTTGAGTGCGGAGATTTTTGACGATGCGGAAAAAATTCGAGAACAATTAACCTGCACAACTGAGGCAAGAAGGTTGTGCGATATGAATTTACGCTTGCCGTTGGAAAATTTTTCCGATTTGACAAGTTCTCTTAAAGATGCAAAAGCCAGAATTAAACTTTCGCCGCAAGAAATTTGGGATATCGCAAATCTTCTCAGAAATTCAAGACTTGTGAAAAATTTTCTCGACAAAAATGCCGAAGATGCTCCAAAATTGGCTGAAATTAGTGCTAATCTTTTTGTCCTGAAAGAACTTGAGGACAAAATTTTTGATACTTTAGGTAGCGATATGAAGGTCAAAGAAAGTGCTTCATCAGAATTAAAACGTCTCTATGGTGCACTCTCAGACACTCATGCAAGTATTAAATCCACAATTACAAGATTGCTCTCGGATTCGAATTTTACAAATGATTTGCGAGACACAATCTACACTCAGCGTGATGGCAGAACCGTTTTCGGGGTTAAGGCTGAGGCAAAAAACAAAATTTTGGGCATCGTACACGACGTTTCCGCCTCTGGGCAAACGTTTTTCATCGAACCGAAAGAATTGACCGAACTTCACAACCGTGAACGTGAAATCGAAATTCATATCCAAATTGAAACTGACCGAATTTTGAAAGTTTTTTGTGAAGAAATTGGTAGACACTTCGACGAACTCATTGCGACACAAGATGTTTTGGCAGAAATAGATTTCCATTTTGCAAAAGGAAAATATTCTCAAAAAACTGAAAGTTCTCCTGCAATTATTCTTGATGAACCGAAAATTGACTTGAGAGCAATGAAAAACCCAGTGTTGATGAGGGTTTGTGATAACGTCATCGAGAACGATTTCAATGCAGGAAAAGACAATCTTTGCACAATTATTACAGGTTCTAATACAGGTGGAAAAACAGTCGTATTAAAGACTGTGGGGCTTTGCGTATTGATGAGCAAAGCAGGATTTCACATTCCCTGTTTGAGTGCAAAAATCTATCCGTTCAAAAAAGTTTTTGCCGATATCGGTGACCAACAAAACATTATTCAAAGTTTGTCGACATTTTCTTCACACATCAAAAACCTTGTCGAAATGAGCAATCAAGCCGATAGAGATACTTTGATTTTGATAGATGAAATCTGCTCAGGAACTGATCCTGCCGAAGGTTCGGCACTTGCAAGAGCATTGTTGCAATATTTTGTTGAAAAACAGGCGTTTTGCGTTGTCACGACACACTTTGGCGACTTGAAAAATCTTGCACTCGAAGGTAGCGGATTTGAAAATGCAAGCGTTCGATTTGACACTGAAACCTTGAAGCCTACATATCGCTTTACTCAAGGAGTTTCTGGCAGCAGCAATGCAATTACGATTGCGGAAAATTTGGGCTTAAATTCTGAAATCATTGGCAATTCAAGAGAAATTTTCACTGAAACATCGGGCAAAAATATTGAAAAATTTGCCAAAATCGAAGAAATGTGGGAAGAAGCCGCCAAAAAAGCAGACGAGGCAAAAAAAGAGGCAGAAGTCGCAAAAGCATTGAGGTTGCAACTTGAAAAGCAGGCTGATGATTTGAAAAAAGAAAAACGGAAAATCATTGCGGAATACAAGAAGAAAACACAGACAGCGTTTGATTCTGCACGAGATGAAATTAAAGATGTTTTGAAAAATCTTCGTGAAAACGAAAATCGTGAAAACACAATGAAAACAATACGGAAGAATACTTTAATCCGCAAAAAACTTCACGATAAACTTGATGAAGAATACGAGTCTTTGAGAGAAGAATATCGTGATATTGACATAAATTCAATCGTCAAGGGCGATAAGGTCATAATTCGTGACTTAAATCAAGAGGCTGAGTTTGTTGGTTTTACGGATAAATGCAAAAAGGCTGAAATCCTTATGGGTGCTGTAAAAACGACACTTCCTGTCAAGAAACTTGCTATGTATGACAAAGATGTTGTCAAGCCAAAAGTGAAGCCGCTCGTTCAACGGAAACAGGCTGTCGAGTTCGTCAAACACGATGTTTCGTACACTTTGGACTTGCGTGGATATAGATACGAAGAGGCTATGGACGAGGTTGAAGCGTATCTTGATAAGGCTTGTGCAGCGGGACTTTCGTACGCAATTATCATTCACGGGCATGGAACTGGTGTTTTGAAAAAGGCGATTCGGGAATATCTTGCGGACAGTCCTTATGTCGCAAAATTCCGTCCAGGAGAAGATGTTGAGGGCGGAGACGGAGTCAGTGTGGTGGATTTGAACTGATGAAAGAAAACTTAAATTTTAAAACAAAAAATACAAACATCAGTTTGACTGCATATAGAGCGATAAAAATTTTGAAACTTTTAATGGAAAAACCGTCTACAAGTGCCGAAATCATTGAAGTTTTGAAACAAGATGAGTTGACAATGCGGTCGGTTTCCGATGATACTTTGCGAGTGACGATGAATTCTCTGAAAGCGGTCGGTTGTAAGATTGCACGCCCATGTCCGAAAAATAATTATCATTATATTTTGACAGAACACCCATTTCGGGCAAAATTTTCAGCACCCGAGATTAATGTTTTGATGCAGATAAGGCAATATTTTTTGGATAGTTGCCAATGGCGTACCGTTATTGAGTTAAACAATTTTTATGACAAAATAATTGCTTCTCATTGCGATGTTGAAAATGTTGATTTGCTCAACAAAAATCGCCCGTTTGCGAAGGTTCGAGCGAATATTTTGAAAACTTTTTATGAAAAAGATTTGGGCAAAAAAGAAATTTTGATGACTTATGCAACCTCGTCAAAAAAGATTGAAAAGATTAATATTTCAAGCGAACGAGTTTTTTGCGAAGCGGGCAAATTGTACGTACTCGGTTGGTATTACAAGCGAAACACCTGTTCTTATTTCAATGCGGAAAAAATATTGGAATTTCATTCTATTGAACCCAAAAAATTAACAGAAACCCTTGAAAATAAAGTGTTGTATAAGGTTACGGGTGATGAGGCACTGACTTTCAGATGTAATTCTGATGAAAGAATTCTTGAACAAACAGAAAAAGAAATAACGGTTGAATGTACTGCAACTAGCGAGTTTAAGATTGTTCAGAGATTACTTTCGTTTGGTTGTGATTTTGAACTTATTTCGCCGATGTATTTAAAAAATCATTTGCTTGAAAAATTGTCCAAAATCAAAGCGAGGTACGAACAATGACCTATGTCGCAAAACATCACGATTCTTGCGTTAGAGTTTTGGAATTCTTGAAACTTTTGACGAAAGAAGATATCGATATAAAAGAATTAGAATATGGTCGGAAATTCAAGGATATCGAAGCCCCTGAAACGTTTTTGAAGTATATTTCCACGCTTGAAACATCAGAAATTGATGTGAGAAAAATTGGCAAAAAATATTCTCTTTGTAAATTTCCTGAAGAACTTGAACTCAAAGACGAAGAAATTAACCTCATAAGTATTATTTGTAAGGCTTTTGATGCTTGTTGTCTTGAAAAAAACAGAGTTTTCTTGGAAAGTTTTTTGTCAAAACTCCAAAAATCTTTGACGCAAAATTCAAGAGAAAAATTGTTTTCAAAAATAGAATATTTAAAAAATTCTGCTTCAAACAACAATATTGCAGAAGTTGCAAACAATTTCCAACAATACGTTGATTTGGCTCAAAAATTGAAAATTACTTATGATGGCAAAACGGCAATCGTTATACCGAAAAAGGTCGAAATTTATGAAGATAGAGTGCTTTTAGATGTTTATAATCCTAAAACTGCTGAAAATTTCAAACTTTTGACCCAAAATATCGAAAATATTGAAATTCTTCCCGTTCGTGCAATTCAGTCGAGTAATATGACAAATTCGGTCGTGTTTACTGTTTATGGCAGATTGGTCGTGAATTACCGTTTGCGTGATTGCGAAAGAGTTCAGACTTTTAATGATGATGAAAAAGTTATCATAAATACGGGCGAGGATAAAAAATCTTTGCTCAAAAGGCTTATGAAATATGGGGAAAACTGTAAAATTATGTCCCCGAAATTTATGCAGCAAGAAATGCTTGACGAACTTCAAAAGGTTGAGGATAAATTAAGAGGAGTTAAATGATGAAAAAAATCGGTTTCCTTCCGATAGATAATCGCCCTGTTTGTTATGATTTGCCTAAAATGATTGCAAATATTGATTCAGAGGTCAAAATGTATCTTCCGCCAAAAAATCTTTTGGGTTCGCTGACAAGAAATGCCGACAGAAATGCACTTTTCGAATGGTTAGAAGATTTGAACGATGTCGATTACCTCGTAATATCAGTAGATACGCTCATTTACGGTGGTTTGATACCGTCAAGAAGAAGTTCTGATACGAAAGATGAAATCGAAAATCGACTTTTGAAGTTGAGAAATATTTTGCTCAAAAAAGCAAACTGCAAAACACTCATTTTTTCAAGCATAATGCGTATTTCGAATAATAATTGCAATGAAGAAGAAAAAGAATATTGGGCAGATTTTGGGAAGAAAATTTTTGAATATTCTTTTGAACTTCATCGTTCGGAAATCGAGGGAAACCGCTCCGCTAAAGAAAAAGCGACCCAAGTTGCCAAAGAAATTCCGTCTGAAATTTTGATTGACTGGTTGTCTACTAGAGAAAGAAATTTTTCTGTCAATAAAGAATACGTCAAAATGTTTGATGACGGCATTTTTGACACTTTGATTTTTTCAAAAGATGATTGTGCAAAGTATGGCTTTAATGTCAAAGAGGCAAAATATTTCGAACTTTTGGCTCAAACACGAAAGGGTATGTTTGTTAAAACAGGGGCTGATGAAATCCCTCTAACCTTGCTATCACGCTGCATTTCAGACGGCAAAAAGATTAAAATTGCCCCAATTTATACAAATCCTGATGAGGTCGATAAAATTTCAAAATACGAGGACGTTTCGGTGAAGAAGTCTGTTGAATCGCAAATTTTGACGGCAGGCGGAAGCGTTTCTTCGCCCGATGAAGCCGACTTGATTTTGTATGTGAATAACTTTAAGGGCGAACAGGGTGAACTCGTCATGAACGTTGATACAGAACCTTTTGACGGGGAGTTTGCTCATTTTGACAAACCATATTTTGTTGTTGATATTTTGAATGCAAATGGTGCGGATAATAAATTTGTTGAAAAAATGTTTGAAAACGGTATAAATGGGTACTTTTACGGATATTCTGCTTGGAATACGACGGGAAATTCCTTGGGATCTGGAATTGCTGCTGCGGTGACGAAATTTTTGGCAAAAAATCCTGATGAGAATGCTTTTAAAAAATTGCAAACGGTTAGATTTCTTGATGATTGGGCGTATCAGGCAAATTTGAGAAAAGAATTTAAACGGGAAAACTTGATGGACTTGAACGAGATTAAGAATCGATTTTCTGGATATGAAAAAGAAGTCGCAAAGGCTTTGAAAGTCGATACTTCTAAAATTTCGTATTTTTTCCCTTGGGATAGATTTTTCGAAATTGAAGTGAAAATATAATAAATTGGATTCTTCGGTCTTTTACAAGACCTCAGAATGACGAAGTTTCTGATTTTTTACGGTTGCAGATGATATTATTTGCGACAACGAGAGCAAATTACCAGTTCGATGTCTCAAAACAAAAAACTTCCCGAAGGAAGTTTAAAAATGGACGAGAAGAGACTCGAACTCTTACACCGAAGGCGCCAGTTCCTAAGACTGGTGCGTCTACCATTCCGCCACTCGTCCATAAAAAGAAAAGCTGGTAACGGGATTTGAACCTGCGACCTACTGATTACGAATCAGTTGCTCTACCGACTGAGCTATACCAGCATTTCCGTTTCCATTATATTTTAATCAAGTTTTTTTATCAAGTTATTTAATCGAGTGAGAAAATTTCTTGCAAATCCGCATAACTCAGGCTCTTTCCGATATTTCTGTCGACAGAAATTACCGAGTCAACGAGGTTTCTCTTTTGTTGTTTAAGTTTTTGAATTTTCTCTTCAACTGTGCCTTTTGTGATGATTCTATAAACGAAAACTTTTTTCGTTTGTCCGATACGGTAAGCACGGTCTGTTGCTTGATCTTCGACGGCAGGATTCCACCACGGGTCATAGTGAATTACATAATCCGCACCGGTCAAGTTCAAACCTGTTCCGCCAGCTTTCAAACTGATTAAGAATATCGGAATTGTCGGGTCGGAGTTAAATCTTTCGACGACTTCGCCACGGTTTTTCGTTTTACCGGTAAGGTATTCGTGTTTAATTCCTTCTTTTTCGAGCCAAGCCTTAATGATATCGAGCATATCGACAAATTGGCTGAACAATAAAACTCTGTGTTTTTCTTCGATAATTTGTTCGAGCATCGATTTGAGTTGTTCAAATTTACCCGATTGAATATTTCCTTTTTTGCCCTCTTTGTCGTAAAGTTTCGGGTGACAGCAAATTTGGCGTAAACGTAACAATGCCGAGAAGATTGAGAGTCTGCTTTTTTCCAAACCATTTTGTTCGATTGATTTGAAGAGTTCTTCTTTTGTGCTGTCCAAAACTTCGAGGTAAAAATCTTTTTGTTCGGGCGTAAGTTCGCAGTATGCGATGTTTTCCACTTTGTCCGGCAAATCCTTCGCAACGTCACGTTTCATACGTCTCAAAATGAACGGATAAATTTGTGATTTCAAACGTTTTTCGACAATCTTATCGTCACGTTCCGTAATCGGCGTTACATAACGGTAATTGAACTCATTTTCTTCAAACAAGAACCCTGGCATGAGGAAGTCAAATACTGACCAAAGTTCTTCAAGTCTGTTTTCAATCGGAGTACCGGAAAGTGCCAATTTATGTGACGATTGCAACTTCTTGACGCTTTGTGCAGTCAAACTGTCAGCATTTTTGATGTTTTGTGATTCATCAAGAATGATATATCTGAAATTGTGCTTAACAAGTTCATCAATATCCCGTCTGACAAGTGCATAACTCGTTATAACAACGTCATATTTATCAATTTCTTTGAAAAATTCTTTTCTTTCAACACCAGCAAGTTTCAGGCACTTCATCTTAGGTGCAAACTTTTGGATTTCATTTTCCCAGTTGAAAACGACCGAAGTCGGGCAAACTACGAGGTTTGGTGCTTGTTTATCCTTTTCTTTAGCCTTTTGAATCAATGCCAATGCCTGCAAAGTTTTACCAAGACCCATATCGTCTGCCAATATGCCGTTTAAGCCATATTGATACAAGAACCATAACCAACTGAAACCTTTCGTCTGATATTCACGGAATTCAGCGTTAATGCCCTTAGGAAGTGCAACCCCGTCCATTTCCGAGAAAGTCGAAATTTGCTTCCAAAACTTGGAAAACTTACGGCTCATTTTAAGAGTCATTTTAAGGTTCTGCATTTCGGACACAATGCCAGCACGGTAAGTCTTTACGACGTATTTGTTGTCATCGTTTCGATAAACGTCAATCGTATTAAACGATTTCATCAACGAGAAAATTTCCTGTACGGGAAGTTCAACAAAACCTTGACCTTTGACCTTAAAATACTTGTTATTGTCCAAAACCATTTCGTAAATATCGTTAAACGAAATAATCTCATCTCCAATTTTTCCGTACAATTCAATAATGAAACTATCTTTTGACTCTTCGCAAAAATCAAGTGATGCACAAAGTTCAAACGGTTTTTCGGCAAGTTTGAAGAAACTCATGTTGTCTTTTTCTTCGAAAATCCAATCAGCACCTGCTTTTGGCTTGTAATAATTGTAAAAATCGATAGCGTTTTCACGTTCCATTCCGAGGTTGTTCGTTTGCATCGGGGCAAATTTGCAACTCAAAAGCATCTGATATGCTTGTTCTTCGTGAAATTTGTTACGTTTGACGTAGTAAAGCAAGTCCTCTTTAGGCTTTTTAACCGTGACATAAGGCGTTTTGTCTTGTTTGCTATAAGGAACTCTTGTTCCGTTATAATCAAATTCCAAAGTCGCCTTGAGCGAGCCGTCATAGTCCAATCCGAGCGAAACAACGTTGAGCGGGTGAGATTCTTCAAGTGCAAGTTTTTCAATCGCTTCGGTCGTTTCGACATCTGTAATCTGTTTTAATTTTGGCAATTCTTCATAAATAAATTTTGCACCTTCAGCATCTTTGATGTCTGTGAATGATGCTTTGGTTAAGTTTTGCGGAAGTGCCGAAACTGCAATATTTGTCGGGAAAATGAGGTTTTTATAACGACCCCATTGAAGTTGTCTTGAGAAATACCTGACTTCTTCAAACGGCAAAATATCATCTCTGTCAGGGCGTTTCCAATACAAGGAAGCAAGCACGTTTCCGACCATTGAAAAGTTTACGCCGACTCCTAAAGTCCAGACATCGTGGGTAAATCTAAGTTTTGCTTTTGTTTTTCCGTCAATAACTTCTTCTGCCTTTGAGAGCATTTTGAAAAATGGGTCAAACTTCAATATCGGTACGTCATACCAACCTGCTCGTTTATCCAATCTTGATTGAGTCAAAAGCATTTTGAAAATTTCAAGATTCACTTTTTGCAAATAATTTAATTCTAAATCTTCGCCGTTTCTTTGTTTTTCGATGATTTTTTTGAAAAGACCTTCTAAATCACGAACGACCTTTCCTGTTTCACGTTCCATAACCAAAATCGAAAAGAAATTTTGACGACGTTTGGGATTGAAGTGGAAAACGTAAGCCCCTTGCGGATTTTCGACCGCATCGGCGATTTCGTCTGAGTAATCAATTTGCATCTTGTATTTTTTTTCGGCATATTCATCGTAAATGTGATTGTCGATTGCCGTTAATCCAAGTGCAACAACGTGTTTACACCATTCTTCTTTCAACGGACAAGTACAACTCGGTATAATTTGTCCTTTTTGAAATTTCAATGTAACATCATAATGATCTTTGTAACTGCCCTTAACTATCGCAGACAGTACATTTCTCGTTAATTTCACATCTTGGACGAGATTTTTTTGATAAACTTCATATCCTCTACGCCAACTTCCTGGCTTTGCATTATCTTTGAGGAATTTATGGTTTAAATACACATTACTCATTCGGTTATTTTCTTTGTTCCTATCCAAATCCCGATAAACTGAATTTACAGTCCACGGACAGGTTCACTTCCCTTATAGTTTGATTATACACAGTGATTTTTATTAGGCAAGAAAAATCTTTGAAAATGCCGTGATTGAAGTATCGCCCCTAATTTTTGATAAATTGGCAAATGACCGGATTGCTTCGCTACGCTCGCAATTACAATTAATTTATTCTGTCATTCTACAATGTGGCGAAGACTCTTTGAAAATCTTGACAAATAGATGCTTCGTAAAGCCTCAGTATGACTGATAAAAGGTAAAAATGCACACAAAAAACGAGGTGAGTAAAAAATACCCACCTCGTTAAAATCATTAAATAAATTATTTATTGAATTTTACGAAAATATCATAAACAAATTCTGCACCTTTGATTAATGTTTCATAGTCCATGCTTTCGTCTGACGAGTGCATATTCTTAATCGTCGCAACACCAATCAAATAAGGCTTAATTACCTTGCCATATTTGTTTTTTTCATTTGCATAAATGTGAGTTTCAGCACCTGCGTGGAATGAGGCAACTTTTACCTCTATGCCTGTTTCTTTGCCGACTTCTCTTGCTACATCGGGGATTGTCGTGTCGTTGTTCTTTTCGAATTTCTTAGTTTTAACTTTTGAAGTCATTTTGAAAATTGCAACACCTTCATATTTTTTGTTAAATTTGTCGACAATTTTTTGGATATCAGCGAGCAAGTCTGCTTCTGCTTGTGAATCTGAACTTCTCAATGAGTAAATTGCAGCACCTTTTTTGTTGATTACGTTTGTAACTGCATTTTCGATAAGATAGTCAAAATGTTCACCATTTTTGAGGTCTTGTTTTGACATTTTTTGGAGCGGAAAATCAACGCCGCCGCCTAAAATTACGCCAAGGTTAATTGAAGTTACAACGCCTTCTTCATCTTGTTTGTAAACCCCTTGAGGAATTTCTGAAACGATGTCAGCGAGCAATTTTGCAGCGTTAACTCTTGTTGTATCAGCAATATCGTTGCCTGAGTGACCGCCTTTGAGACCTTCAACTTCGACCAAAACGTTCGTGTAACCGGCACCTGCAATCATAACTTCGCCAAAACTATCAGAGTCAAGTACGAGTGCGTATTCTGATTCCAATTCGTTCATCTTAACGTGCTTGATGCCGCTCATTCCGCTTTCTTCGTCACGAGTAAAGACCATTTCTAAGCCGCCGTGTTTGAGGTTTTTATCTTCGATAATGCGGCATGCCGTGCTGATTGCAGCCGTAATACCTGCTTTATCATCAGCACCCAATGTGCGTTTTTTGTCTGTCTCAATATATTTATCATCTTTCAAAACAATGTTAATCGGTGAATCATCGCCTACAACGTCCATGTGTGCTGAAAGCAACATAGGTTTTTTGCTTGAATCTGTTGCGGGAATTCTTGCAATAACGTTTGAATAATCATCTTGACGAACTTCAATGCCATTGCTTTTAAGAGTTGCAATAATTTCTGTCGCAACATCATTTTCGCCCATTGAGGGTGAGGGAATTTCTGCTAAAGTGCAGAATAAGTCAATTAAAGTGTTTTGTTTTCTTAAATCTTGAATGTTCATTTACTTTCCTCATTTCTTCGTTAAAAGAATTATATACCCATTTATTTGTGATAGCAAAACAAAATTTTACAATTTGTCAAATCCTGTAATATTGTGAATTACGACGACATGGCAAAACAAAATCGACGATTGGGGTTTGCATTATTATCTTGTTTAAGATACGATAATAAAAAGTGTTAGAACTACAATTAATGTTACATGAAAAAGCAAGAGAGGAATAATGAATAAAAAATCGCTACTTTTAACAGTAATAATTGTTGCAATGACATTTGTATTTACTGTGATGCCTGCAATGTCAGCACAAAAAGCATCAATGCACGACATCAAACAATACATTATCAAATGCTCCACAGAAATGGGTGTAGAACCAGAAATCGCACTCAGTATCGCAAAGCACGAATCGGGCTTTTGCCAAGAAAAGAGAAGTTACATGGGTGCAGTCGGAGTATTCCAAATTTTGCCGTCAACAGCAAGAAGGGTTGGCTACAATCCTTACCAATACCAATCGAACATCAAAGGCGGAATTGCTTATTACAAGCAAATGAAGCGTATGTTCAAATCAGATGCCATAGCACTTGCAGCATACAATGCAGGTCCGGGGACAGTTAAGAGATATGGTGGAATCCCACCTTATGCCGAAACAAGAAGATATGTAAAAACAGTTATGAAATATTATCACGAATACAAATCTAATCCCGACGGAACAGTTGCTCCTATGCTCGCAGCCGTGAAAGCACCAAAGGAAGATCAGAAAGTTTTGGCTGAAAAAGAACATAGAGAAATGTTGACTCTTTTTATGTTGAATCAAGCCATATAGAAATATGCAGAAGATAAATGTTCAACGAAGTTAAGACTCATGAACTTACAATTGACGTTGTCGTCTTTACGATTAAAGACAATAAGTTGCAAGTATTAGTCACAAGAAGAAACAAAGAACCATTCAAAGGTAGATGGGCAATTCCAGGGGGCTACATTCGTTTATCGGAAACTTTAGACGATGCTGCTGCAAGGATTTTGAAGGAAAAAACAGACGTAGATGATATCTATTTGGAACAACTTTATACGTTTGGCGATCCTCTTCGTTACCCGAATGCCCGTGTCGTTACTTGTGCTTATTTTGCACTCGTTAGAGCAGAAGATGTTGAGCATATTTTCACAAGAGAACAAGGTGAAGATGTTGCTTGGCACAACGTTTATTCGTTGCCTGAAATGGCATTCGACCACAAAAAAATTATCGAATATTCGCTTTATAGAACTCGTGAAAGATTGGAATATTTCCCGATTTCATACAAACTTTTGAAAGACAAATTCACCTTGACGGAATTGCAAAGAACGTATGAGTTAATATTGAACAAACCGCTCGATAAACGCAATTTCAGAAAGAAAATCCTTTCAGGCACAATGCTTATCGAGACGGACGAATATACAAAGTCAGGCTCAAAACGCCCTGCAAAACTTTATATGTTCGACCCTGATTTGATTAAATCAAAAAAAGGCTTGATGTTTGTATAACTTGAAATATTTTAAATAACTTGAAAATTCTAAAAAGAACGTCATTGTACGTTCTTTTTTATCGTTAATTCAACTCCATTAACGCCGAGACCGAAAAGAGCGAAATCGTACTTTGTCGGGTCGTTTTTGTCTAATATTCTCAAATTTTTCGTAATTTCCATTGCACTTTTCATATCGTTGTTTTTTCTCGTCAACAAGCCGATTTTGCGGGAAATATTTCCGACATGAACGTCTAATGGAATAATCAATTCCGATTTATCAATAAAATCCCAAATGCCTACATCGACGGGGGATTTTCGGACAAACCACCTGAGCATCATATTCATTCTTTTTATAGCACCGCCTTTTTTCGGATTTGGTAAAAGGTGGTAAAATCCTTGCGTAATGTCCATTTTGACGTTCGAATAAAAATATTCTGTGATGCCCGAGAGCATTTTTATGATATCGTGAGTTTGTTCGTAATGATACTTGAAAAGGCTTTTGAGGCTTTCTTTTTCGCCTTGTAGTTTTTGCAAAATTTTCAATATCTGAATAAAATCAACACCTTTTGAAAAACGATAATTGAAATTTTTCAAAATCTCATCATTTTCGTCAAAATCTTTGATAAATTCGTTCAAATCTTTATCTTTTGTCAAAAAAGTTTTGAGTTGTCTGATGAAAAGTTCTCTTTTTCCATAGGCGAACATTGAGGCGATAAATCCTGCAATTTCGATGTTTTCGGGTTTTTGATAAAGATGAACAAATTGAACAGGGTCATCTTTGATAAAATCAGTCGTGTCGTACTTTTCGGCGTAATTGTTTAAAAGGTTTTTTACCTTATCGTTTTGAAATAATTTTTCAGCAGTGTTGAACATTCTTCTTCCTTTATACCACCGATTACTTCTATTTTCGAGTTCAAAAATTTTCGCAAGTCTGTCGCAGATCCTAAGGCACCATATATTGTATCATAAGCACCAAAAAAAACTTTAGAAATTCGTGAGTTCAAAATTGCCCAAGAACACATCGGGCATGGTTCTAAAGTCACATAAAGTTCGCAATCTGATAAAATTGTTGTGCCTAAAATCTCTTGTGCTTCTTGAATTACGAGCATTTCTGCATGGGCTGTCACATCTTTTTGCAACTCTTTTTCATTATGTGCTTTTGATATAATTTCACCGTTTTTGACAAGAACAGCACCGATTGGCAAGTCTTTTTCGGAGTTTTTGGCAATATTTATCGCTTCTTGCATAAAATCCATTATTCTTCCTCAGATGGCAAGGTTACATAAGTGAAAAATTCGTTGTTCGGGGTGGATTTAATGAAAATTGTTCCGCCCATTGCCGAGAGTAAGCCTTTTACGATGAATAGACCTAAACCAGTACCACGAGTGGTTCTTGTCGTTTTGTCGTCAAGTCTTACAAATTTTTCGAACAATTTTTTTACGGTTTGTTTGTCGATGTAGGGGGCGTAATTTTTCAAAATCACCGTGACTTTGCCGTTGACTTTTATTGCGTCGATGATGAGCGGAGTGTCCTCAAGTCCGTATTTGTTTGCATTTTCGATTAAGTTAATCAAAACTTGCTCAAATCTATCTTTGTCGGCACAAATGTAGATGTTCTCTGTAACATTATTTATTACTTCACGATTTTCAATATTTTTAACCGAAATCAGTGACAATTCAAGGCTTTCAGCGACGTTTACGGATTCGAACGTCATATTGAGGTGTGCACCTTCTATGTCCGGAATTACGAGCAAATCTTCAATCATTCGGCTAAGTCTTTCGGTTTGTTGTTTAATGACCTTTAAAGACTTATTCCAAGTTGCCTTGTCGATTGTGATGTCTGTTCGCATAAGTCTCGAAGAATAGCCTTTGATGCTTGTCAGAGGGGTTCTGAACTCGTGGCTGACAGTGTCGATGAGATTCGAGCGGAAATTGTCCAAAATTTCCAATTCTTCCTTTTGTTTTGCAAGTTTTGAATAAGCGTCGTTGATTTCGTCCGCCGCCTTGTTGAATTCGTTCGAGAGATAAACGAGTTCATAAGGGGTCAAAACATTTTTCAAAAGCCTTATCCTACGGGAATAATTACCCTTTGTAAGTGCGTTAATCCCTTTGAACAACTGTCTGATGTTGAGGTACAAATAGGAAAGGTACATCGTGATAAAAAGTAAACTTGCAATGGCGGAAACTATCATCGCAGTAAGGATTTGCCATGCCGAAAAATAAATCGTTCTTTCCATAATTTCGGTTGTGGTGTTGACGATGATTGTCACGTCCATTGATTTCATTTTTGTGCAAATGATAGGCTGATTGTGGTTTTTGCCGATAGAGGCTGTTGTGCCATTTTCCATATTTGATGGGATTAAGGGATATAAAGATTGGAAATCCTTTTCGTTGTAGTTGATTGAAGAAACGAGTTTGCCCTTTTCTGACAGGACAAAAATTTCTCTTATTGGTTCGTTAATCCCTCTGAAAATCTGATTATGCAGGTATTCTTTGTTCATTATCCCGATGAGATAATGGTTGTTGTCCAATTTTTCTGAAACGGTAATCGTACCCGATGACGGGTCGAGGTGTCCAGATTCTGCAATGTAGATGGGAAGGTTATGAGGATTGACTTTTTCGATGTGTAAGTCTGAGAAAATTTCGGTCGACTTTACATAATCATTCAAATATTTGTCAATCATTTTTCTATTGGGCAAGTACTTGATAGATAGGGCGATTTCCTTGATTTTGGCATCGTCGGATTTGAACATATCGTAGATGTTTCGGTCGACGTTTTTTGCAATAATTAGGGCTGTATTTCGCAACTCTCTTGCCAAAGCCTGACGGTTGATGTTGTTTACGATAATTCCTGTGACGATAAGAGGAATTATCAATGAAAAAATCGCTACAACGACAACCTGTTCGACGATTTTGAGTCTGTGAATTCGAAAAACTCTCAAAACTTTTCTCACTGTTCTTCTGCCTCAAACGGTGTCAGTTTGTAACCGACATTTGTCACTGTTTGCAGGTATATCGGGTGTTTGGGGTCATCTTCGATTTTTTGTCTTAACCCTCCGACATGAACCCTCAACATTCTGACGTCCTCGTCGCTATCGTAACCCCAAACTTCGTTCAACAAAACGGCAAGGGTGACCGAGTTGTCAAAATATTGTATCAAACAGTACAAAATTTCGAATTCTGTTGGGGTCAATTTGATTTTTTTATCTTTAATTGCAACTTCTAAATAATCTGGAAATAACTCAAACACGCCGACTTTGAGGATTTCTTTGCTGTTTTGAGTTTGCTGTTCGTTTTTGGAATTTCGGCGTAAAAGTACACGAACTCTGAGCAAAACTTCCTGAATGTCGAAAGGTTTGACGATGTAATCGTCAGCACCAGAGTTGAAACCAGTCGTTTTGTCAGTAATAGTGCCTTTTGCGGTCAACAATAAAATCGGAATGTCAGGTTTTTTGTCTCGAACATTTTTGCAGACATCGAAACCATTGATTTTTGGCATCATTACATCGAGCAAAATCAGGTCATAATCATTCGATAATGCCTTCTGAAGCCCTTCGCTGCCATCTTTTGCAGTATCGACATCGTATCCGCTTTGTGCAAGGTCAAATTCTAAAAGTTCCCTAATATCTGTATCGTCATCAACAACTAAAAGTCTTTTTTTCATTGTTTTTTCCCACTTTTAGCAAGTATTATCGCATAATTTTTTCGTATTCTCAAGGATTTAATAACAAATATTTCACAAAGGTTGTTTGCGTGCGGCGTTATTGGGTCTTGGGTATTTTTTAGGTGTCGGCTTGATTTTTTTGAAAATCAACAGGCAACGATTTTCGTCCTCTGTTTTTGAAACGTCGATTTTTTCAACAAATTTAAGCCCTAAAATTTTTATTGCATTTTCGGCCAAAATCAACTCCTCGTCTGCTGTTTTAGATTTATATGCAACAAAATATCCACCCTGCTTTATAAATGGTGCAGAATATTCTAAAATTACCGACAAATCCGCAACGGCACGGCTTGTCGCCACGTCAAAAAATTCTTTTTTGTCAAAATCTTCAATCCTTGTGCAAATCGGGGTCAAATTTTCAAGGTGCAAGTTTTCTTTTGCCACTTTGATGAATTTGATTTTTTTTGCAATCGAATCGAGTGCAAAAACCTTGATATTACTATGCTCCATCGCAATCGGTATTGCTGGAAAGCCACCACCTGTTCCAATATCAAGAAGATTTTCAGGCTCTTTATATTTACCGAAAAATGCTTCTATCGCAAGGCTATCTGGGATATGCTTTTCGGCAAGTTTTTGTACATCATTTTTACTCATCAAATTTGTGTGAAAATTATATTCCTCAAAAAGCCTTATAAATTGTGTGAAATTAGTCATTTTGCGATTGAAACTCCGAGGCGATTCTTTCAAAAGTTGCCGTTCCCAATTTAGTTTTCATATCGTTAATTCTCACGTCGATTTTGCGGACGTTTTCGGGGTTTGGTTGTTTAAGCAGCAAGGCTTTTGCCAACAAATATGATTTCAGAGCATCTTTTGTTTGGTTTGATTGATAGTAATAATCGCCGATTTGAATGTATGTTGATGCGGTGTAAACGTTGTCGTTGAGTTTCTTTGCGGCATCTAATGCTTTGAAAGAATAATCGAGGGCGAACGTCAAAGATTTTGCCTGATAAATTGTTGCTAGTTTTGAGTATGCAAAGTACAAACCGTCCCAATTTTCGTGCTGTTCGTCAATCTTTACCGAAAGTTCGTAATATTTTGCGGCTTTGTCGGTCAAATTTTGCTCCTCAAAAATTCCTGCAATGTTTGAATATGCCGATGAAATGTACGAATTTACCTCATAGTCAGTCGAGGTTTGGATACATTGTGAGTACATTTTGAAGGCTTTTTCGACACTGCCGGCATCGTCGTATGCAAGTCCGAACTTGAAGCAGGTTTCGCAAATAAGTTTTTTGTCGTTCAAATTCAGTGCGTAACTCAATGCCTCGTTGTAATAAACGCTTGCTCTTTCGATGTTGAGGTTGTTTGATTCGATTTCTGCAAGGTTCAAAAGCACTCTTGCATTGAAGGCAAGGTCGGTTTTTTGATTTGAGTGCAAAATTGCCTCGTACATTTCTTTTGCCTTGTTGTGGTTGTACGTTTCTGTATAAATTTCAGCCATATTAAACAAGGCCTTGTTGGCGTTTTGCGGATTTGTGTTGCAATAAAGTTTGTACGCTATTTCAAAGCATTTCAAAGCTTCGTCATTGTTTTGCATTTTTCTGTGGCAAAATGCAGTTTGCATCATTATAATCGGTTTTGCTTCGTCATAGCCCGCCGCTTCGGTCATTGAGTATGCTTTGTTATAAATTTTCAACGCACGTTCAAAATCAAATTCCTGTTCTGCAAGACTTGCCTCATTCATTACTGTAACAAGAGTTTCTGTAGGTTGAGCAGGTTCTTCTTGTTGGAAGTTGTTTTGAGGAGGTTTTTGTTGATTTTGGAACTGATTTTTTCTGAGTTGATTTCTCGGATTGAAATCGTATTGTGGAGTTTCCCTGTCGTCACGGATAAGTTCGGCATTTGGAACTTTGAGGTTGAGTTGATTTAACAACTTCAATTCTTCGTTTGAAAGTTCGAAATTTTTTGCTTTTAAATTGTTGTTAATTCTCGTAGTAAGTCCTCTTGGTGCGGGCTTAACAAATCTTTTTTGCTGTTGTTGATTGCTGCCGACAGAAGATTCGGAAAAATTCCAGTCTCTTTTGATACTGTTTGAATAACTCAAATAGTTGTAGTCCAAACTTTTTTGTTTGGTTTGTGGCTGGGTATTTGTTTCGATTGTTTGTGCGGCTTGTTCCTTGTGGTATGCTGCTTCACGACGCATTGTGCTTCTCGAAATTATCAAATCACGTTCTGAAGGTTTTTTGGGAAGTTGTGATTCATACAATTCTGCCAAATAGGTGTGAATGTCCTTAAACGTTTGCGGATTGATGGTTTCGATGACCGTGCTTTTGACGTAATCTTTCAGGTAAATGTTGATTCCTTCTCTGCAAAGCAACATTCTCTCCTCGAGATATGCAAGTTCATCTGGAGTTGAAAGTTTTTGTTTAATCAAGAAATTTTCGCTAACGCCCGAACGAATAAGAGCAAGAAACCATAAAGTTTTGAAAAATCTTTCGGGGATTAATGTCAAAACTTTCGAAATCAGAAAATCAAAAATTGTCTTTTTCTTTTTGGAATAATCGTTATAAACGCTCTTGAGGTTCAAATTTAGCAGTTTGATTACGTTTATCAACAAAGAAATATAAAGAAAATGTCCCTTTGTAGCTTCAAACGCGTTGTTGTAAGTTTCTTCGTCCGACGTGATGTCGTTTTTGTTCAAAATTTCGATGAACTCTTCTTTTCCACAAAGTTTTATTATGGCGTAATTTTGATTGTTTTCCCCTGATAAATCACTGTCTGCAAGGTTTCTTGATGCAACGACAATTTTTACCCTTTCGATTTGTGAAATGTGTTTGATAAAGTTCGAAATTTCGACGTGAAGCGGAAATTTTTGTGCATTTACAGAGTCAAAAATAAATAACATTGGCATATTTATGCTTTTTAAATATGCGTTAATTCTGTCTGTAAATCCAGTAGAATCAACCTTTGGTAGGGTTATCTTGCGTTGGTTATGATAGTTCACAAAGTCCGTATGGATTGATAACAAAACGTCATCCAAGTTAGTTGATTCAAAACAATTTATTCTGAAACAAAGAACGTCATCGTTTGTTATTTTGGGCAAAAAATCGACCATTGTTGATTTTCCGCTACCCATAAATCCGTGAAGGACAAACAAACTTGCATTAGAGTTTACAAAATTCACAAGTTTTGTGAAAGTTTCAAAATCGTGAGCCAAAATTTCTTCAACTTGCGGAGAAATTTCCTCATCAATAGCACCTTTTAAGCCTTCAATGGACAATCCTCTTGAAAAGACAAAACTTCCCATACCGGAAAGGCCGGTTGGTCCGTTAAGCAAATTTTCGATTTTTTCCGTTAAAAACTTATACGCCATACTTATATATTACAATAATTTTTCCACTAATTAAATACAAAATAAAAAAGACCGACTAATCGGTCTAAATTCACACACTTTTCAATACACATTTTTGTTAGGCACAATCCCTGTGCCGAGTTTTTTTATTTTTTCACTTTTACACATGAGGTCGCCTCACACCTTGCGAGGTAACTGTTTGGACATCTTGTCCACACTTCTATAAAGTCATGTTTTTCATGAAAATTGCTCAATATTCTCCATTTGTATGAATTTTTGTAAAGGCTTGTTTTAAAAATAACAAAATGATACACTTGTTATGACGAAAGGACGGCAAATGATGACAAAAAAATTAAAAATCGGCTTTGGCTGTGATCACGGCGGAATTAATCTCAAAAATAAACTCATCGAAATTTTCAAAGATGAATACGAATATGTTGACTATGGAACTTATACAGCAGATTCTGTTGATTATCCTGTTTATGCGAAAAAAGTTGCAGATGCAGTAGTTGCAGGTGAAGTTGATAGAGGAATTATCTGTTGCGGTTCCGGAATCGGCGTTTCTATTGCTGCAAACAAGGTTAAAGGCATTAGGGCGGTAGTTTGCTCAGATACTACTTCTGCAAGATATTCAAGACTTCATAACGATGCAAATGTTCTCTGTATGGGCGAAAGAATCATCGGTGCTTTGACGGCGGAAGATATTTGCAGAATTTGGCTCGATACTGAATTTGAAGGCGGTCGTCACCAACGTCGTGTCGATATGCTCAATAATATGTAATTTGTTGAATTTTTATCGTAAAAGCAGGGACTTCGTCCCGCTCTGTTTGCGCTTGCGTATGTTCATAGCATTCACCGTCATTGCGAACGGAGCGTCAGCGGAGTGTGGCAATCCAGTAATTCGAGTTTATCAAAACGTATTAACAAAAAAGAGGGCTTTAAAAAAGTCCTCTTTCTCGTTTTGAGTTAGTTTAATGAATCTCAGTTGACTGAAATTACATCATACCGCCCATGCCGCCCATTCCGTTCATATCAGGCATTGCAGGTGCTCCGCAGCCTTTCTTTTCGGGAACATCTACGACGGCTGCTTCTGTTGTCAACAACATTGCTGCTACTGAAACAGCGTTTTCGAGTGCAGAACGTGTAACTTTTGCAGGGTCAACGATACCTGCTTTGAACATATCAACGTATTGGTTGTTCATAGCATCGTAACCTTCTGTTGTCGGACGTTTTTTAACTTCTTCAACAACAACTTCGCCCTTCAATCCTGCGTTATCAGCGATTTGTTTAAGCGGAATGTGGAGTGAATCTAACATAATTTTGAAGCCGATTTTTTCATCATCTGATTCAAATTTAGTTGATTCAAGTTTTTCGCTCAAAGTTTGCATTACTCTAACGAGTGCAACACCGCCACCAGGAACGATACCTTCTTCTTTTGCTGCTCTTGTTGCGTTCAAAGCATCTTCAATTCTGAGTTTCTTTTCTTTAAGTTCGACTTCTGATGCTGCACCAACTTCGATTACTGCAACGCCGCCTGCCAACTTAGCAAGTCTTTCTTGAAGTTTTTCTTTATCATATTCGCTGTCTGAAGTTTCGATTTGACGTTTAATCAACTTAACTCTTTCAGCAACTGCATCTTTGTGTTCGTCGCCGACAACGATTGTTGTGTTGTCTTTTGTAACTGTAACACGTTTTGCTTGACCGAGCATTTGAACAGTGATGTTTTCAAGTTTGATGCCCAATTCTTCAGTGAACATTTCGCCGCCTGTCAAGATTGCGATATCTTCGAGCATTGCCTTTCTTCTGTCACCAAATCCCGGAGCTTTAACTGCAACCGCTCTTAAAACTTTTCTCATTGTGTTTACAACCAATGTTGCAAGTGCTTCACCTTCAACATCTTCTGCAATCAACAACAATGAACGACCGTCACGAGCAACTTGTTCCAAAATCGGAACGAGGTCTGAAATAAGGTTGATTTTCTTGTTTACACAAAGAACGTAAGCATCTTCGAGAACTGCTTCCATTCTTTCAGGGTCAGTTACGAAATAAGGTGAAATGTAGCCTTTGTCGAATTGCATACCTTCAACCAATTTGAGGTTAGTACCTGTTGATTTTGATTCTTCAACAGTGATAACGCCGTCGTGACCGACTTTTTCGATAGCATCTGCAATCAATTCGCCGACTGATGAGTCGTTACCTGCTGAAATTGATGCAACTTGTGCTGCTTTTTCTTTTGAGTCAACGGGTTGAGCCATCTTCTTAATTGATTCGATAGCCATTTCAACACCTTTGCTCATACCTCTTTTGATACCAATCGGGTTAGCACCTGCTGTGAGGTTTCTCAATCCTTCTCTTACGATTGCTTGTGCAAGAACTGATGCTGTCGTTGTACCGTCACCTGCTACATCGTTTGTTTTTGAAGAAACTTCTTTCAAAAGTTGTGCACCTGAGTTTTCAAGACCGTCTTCGAGTTCGATTTCTTTTGCGATAGTAACACCATCGTTAACGATTTGCGGTGCACCGAATTTCTTTTCCAAAATTACGTTTCTTCCTTTAGGTCCAAGCGTGATTTTTACTGTATCTGCTACTGCGTCGATGCCTCTTAAAAGAGCCTTACGAGCATCTTCATTAAAAACTATTTTTTTAGCCATTGTATTTTCTCCTGTTTAAATCTTTTTTAATTCTTATTCAAGAATACCCAAAACATCTTTTACTGAAAGGATTTTGTACATTACGTTGTCAACTTTTACGTCTGTACCTGCATATTTTGCGTACAAAACAATTTCGCCGACTTTAACTTCCATCGGTGCTTTTTCGCCGCTGTCTAAAGTTTTGCCTGTTCCGATTGCAACAACTTTACCTTTTTGCGGTTTTTCTTTTGCACTGTCAGGAATAAAAATACCGCCTGATGTTTGTTCTGCATCGTCTATGATTTCAATAACCAAATTATCGCCTAAAGGTCTGATACTCATTTTATTTCTCCTTTACTGTCTGTAACTTTACTACTCATTTATAATATATTTTTTGCAATATTG
>OHFH01000228.1_pt1 | contig 22128 bp, 27 predicted proteins | sample 1567401 | NCBI WGS metagenome assembly OHFH01 (sample SAMEA3879542, study PRJEB24766) | human gut metagenome | biome: human-associated habitat; feature: feces | place: USA | collected 1985/1987
TCCAAACGGGGTGGCTAAAATTTTTCAAATTATTTTTAAATAGGTATTGACTTTTGCCCGACAATAGTATATAATTATGCCAGACAAAAGAAAGGAGGGCAGTTAGATGTCACCAAGAACAGGCAGACCAACCGATAATCCAAGACCAAACAAAATAAGTATAAGGATAAGTGATAAAGACAAAGCACTGCTTGATAAATATTGTGAACAAGAAAAAGTGAATAAAACAGAAGCAATTAGTCGAGGAATACAAAAGTTGGAAAGCGATATAAAAAAATAGAACATATGGGGTACAGTTTGACGACCAAAACCCAAATGTTCTATCCCGACAGAAGTATCTCTATCTGAAATCTATTATATCATTTAGCGGAACTTCTGTCAAATTAAAATTATGATAGGAGTTTTTATTATGGCTTGTGTAAAGAATGTAAAAAATGTAATCAAAAGTGTTCGTGGCACTATTAATCCATATTATGATATGGGCTACGAGAACGTTACGGAAATTTATCGTACCAATTCAAGTGTATGTGATATGATTTGCGATGCATTCGCATTTGGATATGCTCAAGGCATTAAAGCTGCAAAAGCTGAAATGAGAAAGGCGGTTAAATGATATGAAAGCTATGGAATACAAAGGACAGAAAGTTATTACAACTGCAATGCTTGCAGAGGCATACGGAACAAGTACAAGTTATATCAGCAACAATTTTTCCCGCAATAAAAGTAAATTTGTTGAGGGAAAGCATTACTTTTATCTCGATGGTGAAGAATTTAAAGAATTTAAGACCAGTCATCTTAAAGATGAGTGGTTGAAACGAGCAAGCCATTTATACTTATGGACCGAACGAGGAGCAAATCACCACTGCAAAATTCTTGATACAGACAAGGCGTGGGAGCAGTTTGAAAATCTCGAGGAAACATATTTCAGAGTAAAAGAAGCGGTTAATGCATTTGTTTCTCCAGATACGGTAAAGTATCTTAACGGTGTTGCTAATTATCTGCGTATTCAGCGTGCAATTATGAAAGACAAAGGTTGCACACCTCTTGAAATTGCTCAAATGGATAAACTGACTTGCGATACATATGGAATACCTGTTCCGGACAGCCTGTCAGCCCCTAAGGCATACGAACAGCTTGCGATTGCAGGTATAACACAAAAGAAACTTGAAGCAAAGAACTCATAACAACTAAATAAGCTAATTACAGCGTACATCTTCGGGTGTACGCTGTTTTTATACCAAGGGTGTAGCATTTTTGCAACTCCCTTATTTTTATGCAGAAAGGATGTGATTATATGGCGGTTGACGGCAGTTTGATTTTTAATACCAAAATCGACACAAGCGGTCTTAACAGCGATATTGCAAGAATCAATAAAGCTATTGAGGCGGCTCAAAAGAAAGCACAGTCAAGCACAAAGCGAACAGGTAAGACGGCTAAGGCGCAAGCCAAACAGTCGGCAAGTGTAACCGAGCGAGGCAAAAAGCGTGAAACCTCGGCGGCAAAACGCAGTGCCGCACAAACGCAAAATTCGGCAAAAGAAACGACTAAAGTTGTTGAGCAAACTGCGAAAGAGGCTGAAAGCAAGGTTGAAGAAAATGCGAATAAATCCGCACAAGATGTACAGCAAGCAACTGCGCAGTCTACGGAATCTGTCAAAGAGTCTGTTGATTCAGTATCCGAAAGCCTGTCAGACACTGCGGAAAATGTCGGCTCAAGCGTAGAGAGTATGGCACAAGATGTGGCAAGTTCCGGGTCTTTGATTGAAGCGGGCATTAAAATAGGCATAAAAGCATTAGAAAAACTTGTACAAGCTGCTAAAAAGATTGCAGAGCAAATCAAGAAAGCGATTATTGCAGTTGTAAAAACGATTGTTAAAGTCGTTACATATACTGCCAAAACTGTATCGCAAGCATTAGGTACGGCACTCAGTACAATCGGCAAGTTCACGCTTAAGCAGTTTATCGGCGACTTTGAAAAGCAAAGCAGCGGATTATCAAATCTGTTGATTACCTTGGGTTCGTATTTTAGCTTGTACAAACTGTTTGATTGGGGCCAAGAAGGTGTGGAGTTAGGTTCTGACCTTGCAAAAGTGCAGAATGTAGTTGATGTTACTTTCAGCCATATGTCTGCAAGTGTGGACGATTGGGCAAAGTCAGCACAAAAATCTTACGGCTTATCCGAAACGATGGCTAAAAAATATGTCGGTACATTCGGCTCTATGGCAGAGGCTTTCGGCTTTACGGAACAGCAAGCATTTAATATGTCAACAGCATTAACGGCTCTCACAGGCGATGTGGCATCGTTTTACAACATAACGCACGACGAAGCGTACACAAAGTTGAAGTCGGTGTTCAGCGGCGAAACAGAAACGCTGAAAGACTTAGGCATAGTAATGACACAGAACGCACTTGACAATTACGCAATGGCAAACGGCTGGAGCAAGACAACATCGGAAATGACCGAGGCTGAAAAGGTAACGCTTAGGTATAACTTTGTGCTTGACCAACTCAATAACGCAACAGGTGACTTTGCCCGAACGCAAAACAGTTGGGCAAACCAAACACGAATATTACAATTGCGTTGGCAAACATTACTCTCAACCATAGGCAAAGCGCTGATTAATATTTTTACGCCTATTTTACTTGTGCTTAATGAAGTTTTAGACAGGTTGCAGTCAATTGCACAGTGGTTTGAAAGCGTAGTAACAGCCGTATTCGGCAACTCTTCGGCGAGTTCGGGCGCATTGTCAGACGGAATGAATGACCTTTCCGATTCGGCGAATTCGGCTACAGATAACATTAATAACACATCAAGTGCGGTTGAAAAGCTGCAGAACAATATCAGCGCTTTTGATGAACTTAATGTTATGAGTGATACCACGCAGGACAATGCAGATTTTGAGGGGCAAGTAAATCAGGCGCTTATCACAGCGGGTATTTTAAAAGATATTGTTGCCGATACCGTAGAGCCTGTAAAAGATTTCAAGTTCGATAAAATACTTGTTCAAAGTATAAAGTCAGGCAATTGGCGACTTGTCGGGCTTGTACTCGCAAATAAGCTGAAGAAAACTTTGCAAAAAATCAAGTGGGAAGACATACAGGAAGCTGCGGTAAAAATTGCAAATGGCATTGCCGATTTCATTAACGGTGCGCTTCAAAACAAAACTGTATGGGAAACTGTCGGCGCAACTATTGCTCAAGGACTTAATACGGCATTTAAATTTTTGCTTACCCTGCTGTCTAACATTAATTGGGAAGATTTAGGCGAAGCGATAGCGGAAATGTTCAACGGTTTTCTTGAAGATTTTGACCCGGTAGTCTACGGAGAATTAGCAGCGGAAAAAATTAATGCGATATTTGACGCACTTCACGGTTTTGCCTCTACATTTGATTGGAAACAACTCGGTTCATCAATTGCGGAATCTTTGCTTGCTTATTTTAGCGGATTAAATCTCACGGACGAGGGTGAAGGCTCTAAAATTCCCGATACTATAGCGGAAGTAATCAACGGTATAGTACAAGCGGGTATAGAATTATTTACTTACACTGACCCCGACACAGGCGAAAATGTATGGTCGTATATCGGTGATGTGTTAGGTGAGGGCCTTGTCAGATTTCTTGATACTTTCTCAATTACGGACGCTATAGAATTAGTCAAAGACGCTGTTTTTGCAATAATAACAATGATTTACCACGCATTTAAAAAGGTTTCTGAAAGTAACAATTTCTTGCAGATCGGTGCAGATATTGCAGACGGTGTCAACGATTGGCTTGACGATGAAGGTTGGTGGGCAGAAACAGGAAAAATGCTTGATGTAATTGTCAACGGTATTCTTGATATGCTCGTTGGATTTATCGGAAAACTTGATGTGGGTAAAATTGATAAAGCACTTGAGGTGTTTGGCAACAACATTGATTGGGACGGTATATTTTCAAAGGTTAGTTATGTTGTCTTAACGGCATTTCATAAAGCATTGGCTTGGCTTATTTCAAAAATCAAACCTGTGCTTTCGTATATTTCTCTTCTGTTTGGTATAAGAGTAGATTTAGGCAATACGGTAGAAAATCTGTACAAAATGCATTTGATTGATGTTGGCGGTAAAGATTACGAAGAGAATGTATACGGAACTTTATACGATAATGAAAAAGTAGTCAAAAATCGAGAGAACATCGAGCGTAAAGGCAATGACATGAATGGAAAAGCTACCGAAGCAGGCGAGCAAATCGGTGAAAGTCTTGCAAATGGTATGTCAGACGGTTTCGTAACTTGTTGTGAAAAAAATCAAAAAATGGGCTTGAAAGTTGAAACTACAACAGGAGAGCTCATCGGAACAGCAAACACAACAATCGCAAACGATACATCGCTTAACACTACACTTACAGAAAAAGGTTCAAACGGTCAAAAAGCATTTATCGGCGCATTTGATGAAACGAAAACGATAAGACATTTTGAGGATATATGGACCAAAATTCAGGGCGTTTTTTCGAGTGTAAGTGATTTCTTTAAGAGTACATTCGGAGATGCTTGGACAAAAGTTAAAAATATCTTTTCAGACCATTCCGGTGTCGAAAATATTAAAAAATCAGTTGAAAGTGTGTTCAAAAACAGCCTTAATAATCTTATTTCGGGTATTAACAGTGTTATTTCGAATCCGATTGTATCGCTCAATAATATTATTACAAAACTAAGAGATTTCAAGGTCGCAAATTTAACACCGTTTTCGTGGGTTCCGACTATTTCGTATCCGCAAATTCCAAAACTTGCTACAGGCACATATGTACCTGCAAATTACGGTGAATTTCTTGCAGTTCTCGGCGATAATAAGCGTGAAGCGGAAGTTGTTTCGCCGATATCAGCAATGAAACAGGCTATGGCTGAGGTACTTGCTGAATATGGCGGAGCGGGCAACGGCGGTGATATTCACATTACATTGACTATGCCCGACGGCAGGGTGCTTTTTGAGGCTGTTGCTGATGAGAATAACAAAATCAAGAAACGCACAGGCAGGTCCGCTTTTGCGTAAGGAGGGATAAGATTGAGTGAATTTAAAGGCTATTTAATTAAATTCCCGAAAAACGGCTTGCAGTTTCCACATAAGCTCATAGCTAAAGAGAGTTATCAAGCCACACCTTTACAGCGTACGGAGATTAAAGCTTATCGTGACAGCAACAACCTTTTAAGGCGAGTAACATCACCGAACAACAAAACTAAGATTACATTCAATACCAAGGACGGTCTTACCCTTGCTGAAATGAGAACTATTCGCAGTGTTTTAAACGGTGCTATGTCAAATTCTCAGCAACGCAAGCTCAATGTTGAATACTGGGACGATGAGCTCCTTGCTTATCGTACAATGACCGCATATATGCCCGATATTACATACACACCAAAGATAATTACTGCGGATAATATAAAATATTCCGCCGTAACATTTACATTCATTGAATACTAAGAGGTGGTTAATTTGCTTGAAGTTTCAAGCCTGCACAAAAAGCAGGCAATCGAAAATTTGATTGAAAATATACTGACAATCTCATTTCCAGACGGTGAATATCCGGATATAACAGAGAAAAATATAGCGAGTGAAAGTATGAGCCTTACACAGTCAATTTGTGATGAAAGCAAGCTGAAATTCGGTGGCTGTATTGCTGCTGAATTTAACATTGACATTGTAAATTCAATTGACAGAACCTTTACAAATGACCTTGTAGGCAAATGGATAAGCGTAAAATTAACGCAGCGTTTTCCGAGCGGAGAAAAGCTGCTGCCATCTGCAAAGTTGTTTTTAGGTACATCACTTTTGCCGGGAGAAACCGTAGCTGCAAAGGAATATTATTTGTTTAGCGGTATTATTGACAGCGCCAAGCTTGACAAGAATAACCGCAATAAGCGACACATTGTCGCTTATGACGCACTCTCTATGTTATATGGTATTGACGCAACAAATAAGCTGTTTGATTTATGGAAAACTTATCCAAACGGCTATAAAATCGGCGAATTGGTTGTGCAATGCCTTAACTACAACGGAAAGCATATGATTCAGGTCGAGGATAACAAAGATATTCTTGATGAGGTGATAGACCAATCAACAGGCTTAACTGTACGAAATTTCCCGACATACAACAGAGCATGGCTTGAGGACTCAAATACAATTACATACGGCGAGCTGCTCAAGAATTGCTGTGAATTGCTCGGAGTATTTGGAACAATTATTCCTAATGCAAGCTATGGCGTTTTTAGATACATCGAACTCGGCAAGAGTACAGAAACATACGATTTTTACGAAAACTTATACGCAGAAGAATACGATTGCAGCGGCTACAACAAATTTGTGTTTATCAACGGTTATTCGTCAAGGAAGAAAAAAACAATCGAGTTTGAAACTTTGTGGGGCGATGAGTCGAACAGTTATGACTTAACAAAAAATACAGTCTGCCGACAGGAGGATGACGGCACAGGCGGTTCGGTAATACACAATGTACAAAATCTTCTTAACGGCAAAACAGGTGAACGATTTTATTATTGTTCCTACACACCGCTTACAGCTACTCTTGACGGCAGACCTTGGGTACAGATTGGTGACGGAATAGAAATTGAAAGCTATGTTACTGATTCAAACGGTGATTTTGTATATGATAACGCAGGACAACCTAAAAAAGAAAAAGTAAAAGCCTATGTGCTGAGCCGTACACTGAGCGGAATTAAAGCTCTGACAGACAGCATAGAGGCAAAGGGGGAATAAATATTATGGCATACACAAAAACAAATTGGGAAGACGCACCGAGCACAGCTACACCACTTTGCGCAGAAAGCCTGAACAAAATCGAAAACGGTATCTACGACAACAGCATAGACATAGCGCTTGCGGATAGCAACATCAACACGCTAAGTGAGAGAATAATTGCGATTAACACAGCCTTATCTGCAAAGGCAGATAAAACCGAGCTTGAAGATGAAATAACAGACATTGACGAAACAGTGACAATGAAGATTAATCTTAAAGCTGATAAGGACAGTGTAGACAATGCAGTCGCTCAGCTAAGCAAGCAGATTGCAGACAATAAGTCCTCAGCTGATGAGTCAATCAGTACTCTGAGTCAGACCGTAACAGACAACAAAGCAGCGACAGACAAGTCGCTTGCGGCAAAATATGATAGCTCAAATATTGAGAGCGGTACAGGAACATTAGCACCAGCCCAAGAAATATATGCTGGTTGCGAGAGCAGTTTTGTATATTCTAAAAATGGTAATATTGTAACTGTATCGGTCAATATTACGGCACTGCTCTCTCATAAAAAATATATTCAGATGTCAGGTTTACCGTATGCGGCAAAAAACGAAAGTAGGTTGTCTAGTTTTGTTGTATATTCAACAGCAAATAAATTAATAAACATCAGACTTGACGGCTCTTGGATTTATGTCAGTTCAACGGACATTTTTGCAGAGGACGAAAAAATCAATTTCATTATTACTTACATAATCAGATAAGGAGCGAATCACTATGGAAATCAAAGAAAGAATTACACTCGATATGCTCACAAAAGACAGTGTAAGCGTATTAAGACAGAAGTTTGTTGTTATCGACGGCACAGAAATGCAGGTCGGCGGTAATGTTCGCAACGCATATATGAATTGTGAAAACGACAGGAAAATACTTAAAGCCGAGCTTTCAGAAGAATATTATAACGCCGTTATGGCAGTATGGGAGGTTTAATATATGTCAAAAATTACTTGTGTTGATATTTCAGAATTTCAGCAAGGCATTAATTTTAACAAAATGAAAAACGACGGCATAAAAGCTGTAATAATAAGGGCAGGATACGGCAGAGAAGTATCGCAAAAAGACAGTATGTTTGAAAGCCATTACAAAAATGCCAAAAACGCAAATTTAAAAATCGGAGTGTATTGGTACAGCTATGCTGACAGTGTGAACGACGCTGAAAAAGAGGCTAATGCTTTTATGTCAGTTGCTAAAGGCAAAAGCTTTGACCTTCCTGTTTATTATGATTTGGAGGACTCATCACAAATTGGTCTTGGCAAATCAACCTTGACAGCCATTGCCGAGCGTTTCTGCAATACACTGAAACGCAATAATTATAAAGTCGGGGTATATGCAAACCTTAATTGGTTTAACAATTATCTTGACTACAAAAAGTTGAAAGCTAAGTACAGCATATGGCTTGCTCAGTATAATGACAGAGCAGAGCTTGACTGCGACATCTGGCAGAACAGCTCATCAGGCAGAATTAACGGTTACAACGGCAGACTCGACACTAACATTGTATATGATGAAAGCCTTTATGGTGACGACGGAGATAAGAATGTTGCCGAAAAGCCAACATTGACTTATCGTGTTTTTGCTGACCATAAATGGTACGGCGAAGTAAAAGGTCTTAGCAACATAGCAGGAAGAAACAAGCAGGCGATTTCTGCTATTGCTCTTAAGGTATCAAGAGGTAAAATTCGCTATCGTGTCCATCTGCTCAACGGTGACTGGCTGCCGTGGGTTGGCGGATACGACATCAATGACGATATCAACGGCTACGCAGGAATTAAAGGCAAGGTCATTGACGCCATTCAGGTCGAGTTCTCGGGTGTGGGTGACTATAAAGCTACATACAGAGTGCGTAAGCAGTGCGCAGGCTTTTTCGATTGGCAGTACAACACCGAAAAAAGCAGCGAGCAGGACGGTTACGCAGGACTTCTCGGCACTAAAATTGACGGTGTGCAGATTACATTGACATAATTTTGGAGGTATAACTAAACTATGAAAGACAATATTATTCAGGCTACTGTTTCAGTAGCTATCGGAGCATTGGCGGCTTATTTTAACATCTTATTAATTCCTGTTCTTGTTCTCTTTGCGGTAATGGTTATAGATTACTGCACAGGAATGGCATCTGCATACAAAAATAAAGAGATTAAGAGCAAGACAGGCTTGATTGGCATACTCAAGAAATTGAGCTATCTTGTACTCGTATGCGTGGGCGGTGTTGTTGATTATCTTATCTGCGCAGGACTCGCAAGCGTGGGAATTGACTACAGCAGCTACTGCTTTGGATTGATTGTGGCTGTATGGCTTATCATCAATGAGCTTATAAGTATTCTCGAAAATCTGAGCGAGCTTGGAACACCGATTCCACCGTTTTTAGTTAAAATTGTACACAGATTGAAAGACTCGGTTGACAGTAAGACTGATTATGATACCGATAAAAAAGAATAATACATAAGTTTAGCCCCTCGGATACCAAAGTGGTATTTGAGGGGCTTTTACTGTGTAATTTACTGTGTAACTTTATTGATTTTAGCTGATATTGTTTGATACCGAAATTCACTCAAAAAGCAAAGACCGAGTGATTGAAAAACATAGCAAATAAGCCGATTTTTCAGTGTTTATCACAAAAAATAAGCACCCGATTGCTCGAGTGCTTTTGGCGGAGATGGAGAGATTTGAACTCTTAACAAATGCAGTATTTAAGCCATAAAACGGCTTACTGTGTAAAATCTGTGCAATGCGTTGAAATTCTGTTGCTTTTAGTAGTTGTTTTCAAAGTATGTATTCAGCTTATTAAGCGCCTCTGTTTTGTGCTTTTGCGTAAGGTGAGTGTAGATGTCTGATGTAGTGGAATATTGAGCGTGACCTAAAATTTCCTGAACATCCTTTATGTTCAGATTAGCCTCAAAACAGATTGTAGCAAAGCCGTGTCGGGCAATGTGGGGAGTAAGCTCTGCAAGGCCTGTGGCGGTCTGATAGTCTTTCCAAAGTTTATCAAAGCGTGACTGTGTGTAATATTCGCCGTCACAATTAAAGACAATTTCATTTTTCTTGCCCTTGATTTTAAGTAACTCTGTTTCAAGACCTTTTGTAAGCAGTACATCACGCTTGCCTGCCTCTGTCTTCGGTTCTTTTATGTGTGGTGCATTGTTTACATGATACAATGACTTTGTGATATGTATTATATGGTTTTCAAAGTCTATGTCGCTCCATTTAAGAGCCAATGCCTCGCCTCGTCTGACACCTGTATTGAGAAAGAAAAACGCAAGCAATCCTCCCGGGGCAGAGATTGAATTTTTGATAATCTCGATTTCCTCGTATGTTGGGGCTCTGCGGTGCGTTCTTTTAAGGTTCTTGCTTATTTGTATGTATTGGCAAGGATTGTTTGTTATATATTCATTTTGTGCGGCATAGGTGAAAATAAGGCTAAGTACGGATGTGTATGCTTTAACGGTTTTATATGCCCAAGATTTAGGAAACTTCGCTATATAGCGGTTGATTTCACGAAGTCCGATGTTTGTTATAAGCTCATTGCCAAAATAGTCAACAGCCCGTTCTGCTCGTGGCTTGTATGCCTTGACAGAACCTTGGGCAAGAGTTTCAAACGCATGGGCTTCCCATTCTTCTGCCACAGCAGAGAACGGCATACCCGACTTAGTTTGCTCACTTTCGGGATTATAAGCAAAAATTTTCTTTTCAAGTTCTTTTTCGGTTCTAGCTCTGAATATGTGTCTTTTGCCGTCATAGACGATTGATTTTTCATAAAGCCCGTCAGGCCTGCGGTAGTATTTTTGATTTGCAGATTTAGAACCGCACCAAGGGCAGAATTTAAAATCAGACTGCAAAGTCTTTTTGCATCTCTTGCATTTCATAAAAAACACCTCTGTATTCATTTTTTATTGACACAAAGGCTAATTTATCTTATAATAATTAAAGACTTTCCACAGTCTTGTATGGCCCTTGCGTCGTACACCGCTCTATCCTGTTGGCGCAGGGTAGGGCGGATTTTTTGTTTTAATAAATGTTACTGTAAAATCCTACGGCTTTAGTTGCTCTTTAATTTTAAGAGATTCACGATACTGTTCAGCCGGAGCAAGTCGAGTAAATTCTACCGTTTTATCGTAATTCTTTTTTACAACTTCTTCTATTTCATCAAGAGTAACATTAAAGAACTCTCGTCTTGTGTTAATCATATTGACTTTTCTATCCTCAAAGGCTTTATGCAAAGCTGCTTCAAGTGAAGGAGCATCGTCGGAAAATATCATTGCGTGAACATCAAAGTTAAACGGAACAGAAGCGTCCCCAAGCTCATCAACTCGATCCATTGGTTCAAGTCTTCGTGTCATTCCGATTTTATATACATTTTCACCAAACGAACCAACATTTGAGATAATATAAACATAGCCGGCTCTCGCATTTGCTGCTCTATAATCAATATCTTTCATAGATTTATCTATTTCGGAGAGTTCATTAACAATTTGTTCTTTTTTCTTGAGTAATTCAACTTTATCTGCTTCATTTGCAGTTTCAATCTGTTGCTCAATATGTGATAAAGCATTATGATAATGTGATTGTTCTTTTGCTATCTTTTTACGAGTTTCCTCAATCTCTTTCTGAAGTTTTGCTTCTTCACGCATTCGGGCTCTTATTTCCTTTTGTTCTTCCTTTTCATCTTGCTTTTTCTTTTTGTATTCAAGTGATAAGCAAAGTTCTTCGTGCTTGGCATTAAAATATTGAGTAGTTATTGCAATTCCCATAATGTTGCCAAGTTTTGAAATTGCTTCACAGGAACTATGCATCCTTTTTAATGCCGTATCAAAAGTATTGTACTTAACTTTATCAATAAGTTCATCACATTCACTATTGAATGCTCTAAGCAAAAGTTTTTGCATATCTTTAACCATTTTTTTGCCCTGACTTTTACTTCCATTTACAGTCCAATTAGTGTTACCGGTAACAGCTTGACCATTTTTTATAAGAACTTTTTGAGTATTTCGAATTTGTGATAATCTGTTTTTATACAATTCTGAAGAAGCAAAGTCGTATTTAGGAGTATAAAGTCCGAAACTTTGTAACTCAATTTGTTCATCCATACAGATTATTTGAGATTGTTTGTTATTTATAGTGTTATTTAAACCGATAATTTTGTTGTTTAAATTATTGATCTCGTTATTTTTTTGCCCAATAACTGCATTTAAGTTATTAATATCATTTTGCAATTTCTGTGTGAGCATAAGTAAATTTTGGGCATTATACATTTCAGGAGTAAATGTGCTTCTAAGCTGATTAAGTTCAGCTTGTAAGCGTTCTACTTCTGACTTATATTGATTACCCTTAAAGGTATCAAGAAATCCCATATCAATTCTCCTTATCAAATAGCATTAGCCTCAAGCTCGTTATGAACAACAGGCTCATAATCATAAAAATGCTCGGATGTAATGTGCTTTAATTCGTGCTTAGCGGCTTTCTGTTGAGTATCATAGCTAAGCAGAATATTAATATATACATTGTAATTGCCGTCCTCATCTAAGACCGTTACGCCTCGTACAGTCAGCGGCAATTCTAAACCTCTAATAAAAATTTCTCCCAAAGCTATTCATCCTTTTTTAATGCTTCAATAATTCTGACTGCTTTTTCCACATCTTCTTTTGTAGCACCCTTAGTAAGACTAAATAACATTCTTAGTTCACTTCTGTTCTTGAGCTCCTCAAGGTATTCTTGGAGTTCAATGTCATCAGTCATTTTTGATGTTTCGTGTTCCTCTGTCAAATCAGATTTAAGAATACCAAAATAGTCAGCCAAAAGTTGCATTTTGTCAACACGAGGGTATTTCTTTCCGTTTGCCCAGTCAGAAACAGTCGAAGCTGTTAAATTCAGATCCGTTACAAGATCCGATTGGGTTTTATTGTTAGTAGTCATATAATAGTTTAAATTCTTTGCAAAAATTTTTTTGTTAAGCTCACTATTATCGCTCATTAGATCACCTACTTTTATGTTATATTTGCATTATACACTAAAAGCGTAAAAAATTCAAGATATTTTTAAAAATATTTCGCTTTTTGCTTGACATTACGCTTTTAGCGTGATATTATATATGTGTACCAAGGAGGTGAGGCAAATGGAATATCCTAAAATCACGTTAAAAGCTGCAAGGGTAAACGCTGGTTTATCTCAAAAAGAAGCAGCTGATATGCTTAATATTAGCAAGGAAACTCTTTCTAACTACGAAAAAGGAACATATTCGCCAAGTTGGGATATGGTGCATAGAATAGGTGAGCTGTATAGATTTCCTGTTGACTTTATTTTTTTTGGAAAAGATTTACGCTTAAAGCGTATCACTTGATTTCTGTTATTTATCTTACAATTAGTATAGCAAATCAGCTGTACAATAAGCAGGACTTTGCCGAACAGCAGAGAACAGCATAGAAAAGGAGGTGTGAAAAGTGAACTTATGTATAATTATGATACTAACAAATCTGTGTATATCTGTGGTATTCTTAACTATCGCAATAAAAATAATAGCTGTCCGCATTATAAAAACGCTTGACAGCTATTTGAATAAATATGATGCACAGATTATGGATTTAATTCGCTGGGCAAAGGGTTTAGACAAACATCAATGAATGCTTTTCCAACAGGAGTAAGTGTTGCAACTCCTTTATGTAAATCAAATTTTTGATTACTGTTATTTGATTTGTTCATGGCTTCTATTTGATTTTTGAAATCTACTACTATAGGTAAAGAATCAAAAATCTTATAGACTGAATCATCAGTTATGTATTGATCATATGCGATGCTTATAAGACCCATACGAGATAAAGACGATAAAGAAATTGATTGTTGCTCAATTGAATCGCAAAACTCATTACTACAAAAAATATTAGTTTGCAAAATTTTATAACCGCCTTTTTCAAGCATTATCATTATTTCGCATATTGGCAAATTTTCTTCAACTGAAAAACATTTTAGGTTTTGGGCATCTATAGGCGACATTTGTTGAATGATGTCAGAAAAAGACGGATGAATTTTTTCGATTTTTCTACTGTCGAATGAATTGACGATTAACTTTTCAAACATTTCACGAATTTCGTCTTCATTCATAAAGTATTTCGCTTTTTCAAGAGCAGGTCCAATAATCGATTCTCTCGATTCAACTTTATGTTCTGTTGGAATATTATCTACACTCTTTTGAATATTAGCTTTAAAGTCTTCAAATTTTTTTTGGCGCTTTAATTCGGCTTTTATTGAAGCATAATGTATGCCACCTACAGTTAAGTTTATGAAATCGGCTAACAGAGCACCTGCAACTTTTGTTGGTGGATTTGTAAGATTACTTACTGCTTCTGATTCTAAAACAGCTTTTGTAACACCATAAGCAGTATCATTTATGTTTTGGTCACTCATATGTGCACCACCTTTCTAAATAAATAATAACATTATTTGGGTAATAAAGCAATAAAATATCGAAAAGAATAGTAGAACTTGAAAAAGTTCTTACCGAACAGCAGAAAACAGCGCGAGGAGGTGAGGAAAATGGCAAAACTTAAACTTATTGACACAAAGGACAAGTTTCTTCTTGAAATTGACGGAACAGAAATTCCGTATGTTACAAGCTATCAGATTACCCGAACAGTAGGCGATGTGGTACTGCTCAAGCTGGCACTCAGCGTCGCCAATGTGGAAAAGGTTGAAATCGCATCAGACAAAATTACAGAGGAGAGCAGGAGGGAATGACATGGCAAGAGAAAAGCCGTTATTTCGAGACAACCTCGACAGGTTAGACATTGCGTTTCCTGATAAGGAAGTTTTGCAGTATCGGGACATCGCAAAGTATCTCGGAAAAAGTTGCGTTACTGTTAAGCGACACTTTCAAAAAGACTATAACAAGAAGCTCGGCGGAATCAGCAAGGCAGTCCTTGCAAGTATTTTGAGCTGATTAAAGGAGGCATAACCAATGGCACTCAGACACATTAAAACAAAACGCAGTCTTAAGGACGAGAACAAGCACTTACATAGCTTGGTTAAGCACTTGCAGATTGAGCTTGAGAACGCAAGGCTTGACATTAGCATTAAGAATGATGCAATCAACGGTTACAAAAACGAAAACATAAGGCTCAGACAGCGCATTAACAGTATGTATGAGTATGATGTTTTCGCGGAGGAGGTGAAGAAATGAGCAATAAAAAAAGTGCCTGTGACACCGCGAATGCCACAAGCACAAAGAACAATAAGCCTAACTCAATTATATCCTCTGCAACAAAAAAAATCAAGTTGTGCAACGAAAAAAATCTTAAAGACCGCAAATCTAAAGCAATTCTTGAGCCGGTAAAGAAAATGCTCTGCGAATTTTCAGAGCAGAACGAGGAATTTGCAAGAGCCGTTACGGCTGCAGAAAACCTTGAAAACCTGATTGACGAAGTGGGAAAGAAGCTCCCCGCTGCAGTTTCCGACCTTGATGTGTATCAGCAGATTGTCGGTAAGATTTTCCCCGGAGCAAAGGTTACTTTCGCAATGCAGATACATATGTCCGAGTATGAGCTTGAAGAGCCTGATGTAGCAGAGCAGAAAACGGATCCGGTTACTCTTGACCTCGGCAATCTTATAGATTGGTAGGTGTCGGTATGATTAAAAATCCCGAATATCTGCTCAAGAATATTCCTGATATTACAGTTGAAAACGAAGAGCAAATAGTGCAGTATTTCCCACAGTATGCCTTTTATGAAAATAAAGGCAGGGACAGATGTGATTGCTTTTGTACAAGCTGTCGTTGCTGGCATCTTAATGAGCCGTTCAGTCTTGCACATAATCAAATTCACATATGCAACCATTGTGGTGAGACCGTCAAAGCAAAGGCTTTGCATTACGGCAGAAAGAAACTTGGAAGAAGTCGCAAGTTTGGATTTTGTTTTGCTCAAAACGGCAGACTGTACATCAGATTTGTAACGGTTTATCAGAGATTTTCGGAAGATATTTACAACGAAAATCCTGTCGAAATGATGCCGCAATATTTTTTTTCAAATGAATATCTGTATGTATATGAACAACACGCAATGCAAAGATTTGCATACAACTGGTACGGCAAATCATTTTATCAGATGAAAACAGACGGAATTATTCCTTCTGCTTCACAGGGCTTAGCGTGGTATTGGGGTCCGTCAGAAAAAACCTTGTATTCAGGCTGGGATTCAACCGTACTTTTAAATCTTGATGTAATAGCTGATACGGATCTTAGATATTCGTGTGCGGATGAGCTTTTAAATAGATGTACGGTCCAAGAGATTCTCAAATGGCTGAACATATATGTAAGGCACAATAATGCAGAATATCTGATTAAAGGCGGTTTTGATAGGATTGCAGACCTATTGATGAACGGTCAGCTAAAGTTAAACAAAATCCATTGGAAAGAAAACAATCTGCTTAAAATGCTTGGGTGTCGCAAGACAGATATACACAGCTTTGCCGAATATGACACAAACGAAATTGAGCTTTACCGCAACATTATTAAAGAAGAACCGAACATTCAGAATGCAAGCGGTTTTATAAGCAGTCTGTCAAAGCTTGGAACTTTTGCCGTTAACGAAATTCACGATGCCGGTGTTAAATACAGGCAGATTTTGAAGTACGGCAAGAATCATCAGAGAGTAATGCTGTGGAAGGATTATCTCGACAACTGCAAAAGACTTCCCGAAGGAATTGAAGAGCTGATGCCTGCTCATCTTGAACAGGCTCACGACAGAGCCGTTGAAAAGGTTGCTTATTACACAAATAAGGCTGAAGCGGAAATGATAGCTAAGAGGGCAAAAACTCTTAAGCCTCTGTTGATGGACACGCAAAATCTTGTAATGCTTGCGCCTGAAACAGGCGAAGAAATTATTTCAGAGGGAAAAATTCTTAAGCATTGTGTCGGCGGATATGTAAACCGTCACGCAAGAGGTGACACAGTAATCCTGTTTATTCGGCATAAAGCGTCACCGTCAATTCCTTACTTCACGATTGAAGTAAATCCCAAAAGCCTGACGATTGTGCAATGTCACGGCTACAAAAACGAACTAGAGTCGAATTATAAAAAGCCACCCGAAATTGTTGAATTTGAACAGCAATATACTAAATTTTTGGAGGATATAAAAAATGTCAGAAATAACAGTAAGCGAACAGCATAAGCAAGCAATTGAACTGCATCAGAAAATTCTTGTAAGTGCAAACCTTGCACAACAGAACATATGGGATATGTGCAACGGACTCAAGACTATGCGTGACAACAAGCTGTATAAGGAGCTTGGATATCAGAACTTTGAGGACTACTGCGAAACAGAGGTAGGTTTTAACCGTAAGCAAGCACACAAGTATATTTCGATAATCGAAAATATAAAGCTTGAAAATGTCCACTCGAGTGGACATTTAGGAGTTACAAAACTTGCTCTTCTTGCAACAGTAAGCGAACCCGAACAGGCAGAAATCGCCGAAAAGCTTGACATTGAAAACACAACGGTCAAGCAGTTAAAGGCAGAGATTGACAGGCTGAAAGGCGAAAAGCAGGAGGCAACCGACAAGAGCATTGACTATTGCAGACAGCTCAATAACGCTAAGAAAGACGCAGACTATTACAAGCAGCAGGCGGACACTTCAAAAGAAAGCTATCGCAATATTGAAAATCAGCTTGCAGAGGAAAAGAACAAAAATTTCAAGCTGACGAATAAAGTTCAGGAGCTTGAAAGCCGCCCTATTGAGGTTGCCGTTGCAGAGCCGAGCGATAATGAGCGCAGACTGAACGAAACCATCAGAGCACTTGAGCGTGAGAACATCAAACGCAATGACGAACTCGAAGCAGAATATCGTGAGAACGAGAAAATCGTAAGGAAACAGCTTGAGGACGAAAAGCAAGAGGCTCTTCGCAGGCAGAAAGAGGAGTATGAAGAAAGGCTGAAAAATGTTCAGACTACCGACGGTACATCAGATGACAAGGATGTCTTTAAGGCGTATTTTTCAATTGCATATGACAGCTTTATCCGTATGCTCGATTTCGCCAAGCAGTCACAGGACAAGGAATTTTTCAAGGGCAAGGTTGAACATTTAATAGAAGCACTTGCCACACAAAACATAAATCTTTAAGGGGGAGCAACAATGAAACTTTATGAGCTTACGGAAAGCTTTGCTGAATTATTCAGCCAATTCGAAGACATAAACGAATATGAACCCGATACTGACGCAGACGGTCAGCCGATTGACGGCAACGGCGATATTATCGAAGATGTTGATGCATACAAAGAAAAAATGCTAACAGCGTGGTTTGATACACTCGAGGGCATTGAGGGCGAATTTGACGAGAAAGCAGAAAGCATTGCAGTCTACATCAAACAGCTTAAAGCAGAGGCTAATATACTCAAGTTTGAGAAATCTGCAATCGCTAAGAGGCAGTCGCAGAAAGAGCGAGAGGTTGAAAAACTCGTTGCATATCTTCTTAACGCAATGAAAGCAATCGGCAGGAGCAAGGTAGGTATGCCGCACGCAGTTGTATCAATCAGAAACAACGCACCGAGCCTTATTGTTGATGATGAAATTTCATTCATTGAGTGGGCGGAGGAACACAATCTTGCCCACCTTTTAAAGTACAGTATGCCCGAAGTAAAAAAGAATGATGTCAAGGCTCTCTGCAAAAACGGCGAGGCTATCCCGTTTGTGCATATGGAAAGCAAACAGTCGTTGAGTATTAAGTGAGGTGTTATTTATGGGATTACCTATATTGGTTTTAGGATATTCAGGCAGCGGAAAATCTGCCTCTTTAAGAAATTTCAAAGCAGATGAACTTGCTCTTGTGAATGTGAATGGAAAATCACTCCCTTTTAGAACAAAATTTACTTCTTCAATCAATTCCGACAACTACATTGATATCGAGGACTTTATCAAAAAGCAGAAATGTAAGTCGATTGCAGTTGACGACGCACAGTATCTCATGGCTAACGAATATATGAGAAGAGCCAAGGAAACAGGCTTTCAGAAGTTTACCGACATTGGCAAAAATTTTTGGGAACTTGTGAAACAGATTGAAACTCTGCCAAGCGATACAATTGTTTATTTTTTAAGTCATATTGATACCGACGAAAACGGCAGACAAAAAGCTAAAACAATCGGTAAGCTGCTTGACGAAAAAATCTCGGTTGAGGGAATGTTTACCACAGTTTTGAAAACGGTTGTTGTTGACGGCAAGTATCTTTTTGCAACACAAACAGACGGCAACGACACCTGCAAAAGTCCGATAGGCTTGTTTGATTCAATGTACATATCAAATGACCTTAAAATTGTTGATGAAGCATTGAGAACATACTATTCAATGCAACCCGAACAGTATTGTGATGAGTGCAAAGCACCGATACTTTCTGACGGTAAACGCACCGTTAAGCAGATCATTGACGGCACAACCAAAAATTACGGCAGACAGCTATGTATGCAGTGTGTCGCAAAGCTGATAAAGCAGAAGAAACAGGAAAAGCAGAGAGAGGGTGCCGGAAATGCAGCTTCGACCGTATCAGAATGACCTTGTTGAACAGGTAAGACAGGCTTGGCGAGAGGGTTACAAAGCTCCTTGCATTGTCCTTGGGTGCGGTGGCGGAAAGTCCTGCATTGTCGCAGAAATTGCAAGACGAACAACTTGGAACGGTAAACGGGTACTGTTCCTTGTTCACAGGAGAGAACTTGTTGATCAGATATTCAGAACCTTTGTCCGCTGGGGTGTGCTTATGGATTTATGTCAGATTGGTATGGTACAAACCTTTACACGCAGGCTTAAAAAACTTCCTAAGCCTGCGTTAATCATTACGGACGAAAATCATCACAGCCTTGCACAAAGCTACAAACGCATTTATGAATATTTTTCAGATGTGCCGAGGGTCGGAGTAACCGCCACACCTATCCGTCTAAACGGTGACGGCTTGGGTGATGTCAACGATAAGCTCATAGTAGGGGTGAGTACAAAATGGCTCATTGAGCATAACTGCCTTGCCCCATATGATTACTATGCTCCGAGTGTTGCCGACCTTACAGGACTGCACACCAAAATGGGCGAATATGTCGCCTCCGAGATAGAAAAAGCAATGACTAAAAATACAGTTTTCGGAGATGTAATCAAGTATTACAGACAGCTTGCAGACGGCAAAAAAGCGGTGTGCTATTGTTCAACTGTCAAACACAGTATGGCAACCGCACAGGCATTTTGCGAAGCGGGTATATCCGCAAGGCATATTGACGGAGCAACTCCAAAGGCGCAGAGAGAACAGATTATAAACGAGTTTCGCAGCGGAAAAATTACAATTCTTTGCAATGTGGATTTGATTTCAGAGGGCTTTGATGTGCCCGACTGCGAATGTACAATTCTGCTCCGACCTACTCACAGCCTTACGCTTTACATTCAGCAGTCAATGCGATGTATGCGATACAGACCGAACAAAAGGGCAGTAATCATTGACCATGTGGGCAACTATGCAAGACACGGAATGCCTGACGATGACAGAGTGTGGTCACTTGAAAAACGAGAGAAAAAGAGTGTTAAAAAACTCGAGGACGAGCAGGCAACAAAGGTTAAGCAATGCCCCGAGTGCTTTTTTACATTCTCTGCACCACCACCGGGGCAGAAAGCCGTATGTCCTCGATGCGGATATGAATTTCCGACAGCAGAGCGAAAGGTTGATTTTGATACTGCCGCAGAGCTTATAAAGGTTGAGGGCTTTAAGCTCGATTTCAGTTCGCCCTCGGACTGCGGCAGCTACAACGATTTACTTGTTTACGCAAAAACACACGGCTATAAACCCGGCTGGGCGTATTATCAAGCACGAAAGAGAGGATTGATAGCTTGACAGAAGAACACGCTATACAGAATGAAATCCGCCTTGCAATCGCACCGTACTGCGATATTTTTCGTATCAATGTCGGACAGGGTTACACAAAGGACGGACGATATTTCAGCACAGGGGTACCACCGGGGTTTTCTGATTTATTCGGTGTCAGAAAATCAGACGGCAAGGCGGTATTCATTGAGGTTAAAACAGCAAAAGGCAGAGCAACTGAAAAGCAGCATAACTTTTTACAGATGATGAAATTTAACGGTGCGGTAGCAGGAATATGCAGAAGTGCCAATGAAGCAATTAAATTAATTTTGGAGGAATAATCATGGGTTTTAAATCAAACTGGAACGAAGCAACACAGGGCAGCTCAATCAAGCCTGAAGGTGATTACGAGTGCCTTATAGCTAAGGTTGAGGAGAGAGTAACAAAGAATGGCAAAGAAAATCTGAACATCTCAATGGTAATCCGAAATGATGTTGAGCAGAACTATAAAAATGGATATATATTTGATACATTGTGGAAGAAGAAAGAGCCTACAAACGCAGACTTGCAGGTCAAGGGATACAGCTATGGTCAGATTATGGCACTCGGCAAGGCGGCAGGACTTCCCGATGGCAAGGAGTACGACAGCCTTGAGCAGTTCTGCGGTGAGCTTGTCAATAAGCCGATGCGTGTAACTATAAAGCACGAAGAATACAACGGAAAAACACAGGAGCGAGTAAGCTGGAGAAATCCTACAAAATATCCGACTGTAAAGCATATTCCAAAGCAGACGACAATCAATACAGCTACAGCCTATGCACAGCAACAGCAAAGCTATGCATCTGCACAGCCGACAAATCAAGGCTTTACGGATATGCCGCTTGATGATGATTTACCGTTTTAATTCAGAAAATTTTTACGGAAATTGCACTAATTTATGCAACTTTTGAATTTTAAGTCGGTACATATGAAATCCATAAGAATCCATAAGGAGGTATAAAATATGGGATTTACAAATTTTAACGATAAATACAGTGCAATTCCGCAGGAATTAAAAGGCTATAAAAATTGGGTGTGTTGGCAGGCATACCCTGACCCGAAGTCGCACAGCGGCATTTCTAAGAAGCCGATAAATCCAAGAACGGGTGGCTTTGCAATGCCGAATAACTCGGACACTTGGTCGGACTTTGAAACGGCAGTCAGAGAATCCGCCAAATATTCGGGCATAGGCTTTATGTTCTCAAATTCGCCGTTCTTCGGTGTTGACCTTGACGATATGCCAAACGATATTGAGGACTACCAAAACGGCGGAGCTGACAACATAATCAGCGAGTTCGTGAACACTTTGCAGAGCTACACCGAATTTTCGCAGAGCAAAACAGGCGTTCATATAATCTGCAAGGGAACTCTTCCCGAGGGCAGAAGAAAGGCAAAGAATGATTCGGGCGGTTTTGAGATGTACGAGAACGGCAGATTTTTCGTTGTGACAGGAAACTACTGCTCGGAATACGGATACATCAACGATTGTACCGAGAG
>OHFH01000232.1_pt1 | contig 21755 bp, 14 predicted proteins | sample 1567401 | NCBI WGS metagenome assembly OHFH01 (sample SAMEA3879542, study PRJEB24766) | human gut metagenome | biome: human-associated habitat; feature: feces | place: USA | collected 1985/1987
AGTATTTCCATGAAACCTATACAAGGGTAGAAGTCCGTAATTGGTTCTGGAATCTTATGGATCAATATAAAAAATGGGCGGACTTTACCTATGAATGGCATCAGAAGCGGCAGGAGAGCATTCATGCGCTTGCTTTTCCGTTTGATTACCGCACAGGGCAGAAGGAACTGGTCGGACATGTGTACCAGACGATCTGCCACAAAAAGAAGCTGTTCATTCAGGCACCGACCGGCGTAGGCAAGACAATCTCTACGATCTTCCCGGCGGTGAAGGCAGTCGGGGAGGAAAAGGCAGACAGGATTTTTTATCTGACGGCAAAAACGATCACAAGGACAGTAGCGAAAGAAACGTTCTCAATCCTGGCAGAAAACGGACTTTGCTATAAAACCGTGCTGCTGACCGCAAAAGAAAAGATATGCCCAATGGAGGCATGCAGCTGCAATCCTGTGGACTGCCCTTATGCAAAAGGACATTTCAGCAGGATCAATGATGCCATTTATGCACTTTTGCAGGAACGGGACTGCTTTGACCGGGATACTGTGCTGGAGTATGCGGAGCGGTTTATGGTCTGTTCGTTTGAGATGTCGCTGGATATGAGCCTGTTTTCGGATGCGGTGATCTGTGATTATAACTACCTGTTTGACCCCTATGTGCACTTGAAACGTTTTTTTGCGGAGGGGACCAAAGGCCCTTATCTGTTTCTTGTCGATGAAGCACACAATCTTGTGGAACGTGGGCGGGAAATGTACAGTGCACAGCTTGTGAAAGAAGATTTTCTTACTTTGAAGAAGACTGTTAAAGAATATAAGACGGGACTGGATAAATATATTGACCGCTGTAATAAGGAATTGCTTGCGCTCAAAAAGGAGCAATGTGATATGGTCGTGGAATCAGCAGGCAGCTTTACAATGCAGCTATCCAGACTGCACAGCGCGATAGGTACTTATCTGGAGGATCATGAGGATAGTCCGGTGCGGGAAGAAATTCTGCAGTTTTATTTTGAAGCCGGACGGTTTCTGGACGTCAGTGAGCGGCTGGATGACCACTACAGGATCTATACGCGTCTCAGGGAGGATGGCAGCTTCCTGATCCGGGAGTATTGTATCGATCCATCTTCGCGCCTGCAGGAATGTATGGACGAGGGGGTTGCATCCATCCTGTTTTCGGCGACATTTCTGCCCATCCAGTATTATAAGCAGCTTTTAGGCGGAACGAAGGAAGATTTTGAAGTGTATGCAAGCTCTGCATTTCATAAGGAACAGATGCAGCTGCTTCTGGCAAGTGATGTCACAAGTCGTTACACGAGACGCTGCGAACTGGAATATTATCATATTGCTTCCTATATTTCTGATATTGTAGCGCAGAGGAATGGTAATTATATGATCTTCTTTCCGTCCCACCAGTTTTTGGAGCAGGTATATAACTGTTATATGGATCGCTTTTATATAGAAGAAACACAGGAGTGTATCACGCAGCAGGAGTATATGAATGAAGCGGCAAGAGAGCAGTTCCTGAAGCGTTTTGCAATAGCAGAACCTTATCCGGATACCGATGATAGAAGCAGAGCTGCCTCATGGGAAAGCCTTGTGCATATGGAGATTGAACAGGAGGATAAGAGTCTGCTCGGCTTTTGTGTGCTGGGAGGTATTTTCTCGGAAGGGATCGACTTGAAGGGGGAAAGTCTGATCGGTGCCATTATTGTGGGAACCGGTCTGCCGCAGGTCTGCTTTGAGAGGGAATTGTTGAAGGATTATTTTAATGCGGAGGGAAAAAACGGCTTTGATTTTGCCTATCGCTATCCGGGCATGAACAAGGTACAGCAGGCAGCAGGCAGAGTGATCAGAAGCGAAACGGATCGTGGGATTGTAGCACTTCTGGATGACCGTTTTTTGCAGACCGGTTATCAGAAGCTGTTCCCACGGGAGTGGCAGTCCTACCGGTGTGTAACGGGGGCAACCTGTGCAGAGGCGGTGGATAACTTTTGGAAATACACCAAGGATGATAAATAACACTTGAAACGCAAAGATATCCACATAGGAAAGTTGACATAAAAGAAAAATAAGAATGCATGTTATGAAATTGATAAAATGTCGAGAAAACTCGAAAAATCAATTATGACATGCATTTTTTGCAATTTTGGACAGCAAATTTCGGATAAGACAGGTTTGTCATAATCTGTGGATAACTATGTGGAAAGTGTGGATTTCTCGGGAAAAGTGGATAACTTATTCCAAATGTCACTCTTGCAGATATAAAAAACATCTTGCAAGACATCTTGCAAAATAAAGAGAAATCCATAATATGTTTATGTTAACTGAAAAAGATACATCTATAAAATAACAGCAGATGCAAAATGAAAATGCAAAATGGAAGCAGTCACATATATTTCACAAAAACCATGCCGGAATCCGGGAGCCATATCTTGGTTTTGCAACCGGAGTGTGATATAATAATGAGCGCTAAAGAAAAACAAGATAAGAAAAACAAGATAAGAAAAACAAACTTCAGAAAAGAGGAATGGAATTATGTGGGCATATGAAAGTGTGTTTTATCAGATTTATCCGCTGGGCTTTTGCGGCGCTCCGTTTGAAAACGATGGTGTGGAAGTAAACAGAATTCAGAAAGTGATCGACTGGATCCCGCACATCAAAAAGCTGGGAGCAAATGCAATCTACTTCTCGCCGGTGTTTGAATCTGATACGCATGGCTATAATACAAGAGATTATACAAAGATCGATAAGCGTCTTGGCACGAATGCAGATTTTGCCAAAGTATGTGATGCATTACATAAGGAAGGTATCCGTGTTGTGCTGGACGGCGTGTTCAATCATGTGGGCAGAGGATTCTGGGCATTTCAGGATGTTTTACAGAACCGGGAAAACTCACGTTATAAAGACTGGTTTGCCCGGATCGATTTCGGCGGCAATTCCAATTATAATGACGGTCTCTGGTATGAAGGCTGGGAAGGCAACTATGATCTGGTCAAATTAAACCTCAGAAATGAAGAGGTGGTACAGCATATTTTCAGCGCGATCAAGGGCTGGATCGAGGAATTTGATATCGACGGACTGCGCCTTGATGTGGCATATTGCCTGGACGAAGACTTCGCAAGACGGCTGCGGAGCTTCTGTGACAGTCAGAAGCAGGATTTCTTTCTGGTAGGGGAAATGCTGCATGGCGATTATAACAGAATGATGAATGACCAGATGTTCCACTCCGTAACGAATTACGAGTGTTACAAGGGACTGTTCTCCAGCTTCAACAGCATGAACATGTTTGAGATCGTTCATTCTTTGCTGCGTCAGTTCGGACCGGAGAATTGGACGTTATATAAAGGAAAACATCTGTTATCATTTGTGGATAACCACGATGTTTCGAGAATTGCAAGCAATCTGACAAATGAAAAGCATCTGCCGCTTATTTATGCGATGATGTTTGGCATGCCGGGCATCCCATGTGTGTATTACGGAAGTGAATGGGGCGCAAAGGCTAATAAGAGCGAGGGGGATCCGGCGCTTCGCGTAAGCTTTGATGCACCTGTATATAATGACCTGTCTGCTTTTATTACAAAGCTGGCAGAAGCAAAGAAGAACAGCGAAGCGTTGAATTATGGAAGCTTCCGCAGCGTGGTACTGACAAACAGACAGTGCATCTTTGCAAGAGAGACAGAAAGTGAAAGAGTATTCGTTGCGATCAATGCGGATGAGAACAGCTACACAGCACATTTTGATGCGGGCTGTGGACAGGCTGTTGATTTAATAACGGGCGATATACATGATTTTGGCGGTGGCAGTGAGTTGGCACCATACAGTGCGGCATTTTGGAAAATGGAGCGATAGATGGCAGGTAAAACAGTTATCCGCGTAAAAGATCTCTATAAGGTATACCGAGTTGGTGACAGTAAGGTAAAGGCGCTGAATGGCGTGGATTTCACCATTCAAAAGGGAGAGTTCTGTTCTATCGTAGGTACATCCGGTTCCGGTAAGTCTACGCTTTTGAATATGCTGGCAGGACTTGAAAAACCGACAAAGGGACAGATCGTGATCGCGGGAGAACATATCGAAAAGAAAAGTGAAAACCAGCTCGTAAAGTTCAGAAGAGAACATATTGGCTTTATCTTTCAGTCGTTTAATCTTCTGCCGGCTTTAAGTGCTGTGGAAAATGTAGCGTTGCCGCTTACCTTTCAGGGAATGGATAAGGCAAAAAGGCTGGAAAAAGCAGCGCAGGTGCTTGATCTGGTAGGGCTTTCCGGACATAAGAACCATAAACCGACGCAGATGTCAGGCGGACAGCAGCAGAGAGTCGGAATTGCAAGGGCACTTGTTGTCAATCCGCAGATTATTTTTGCGGATGAACCGACGGGCAATCTGGATTCCCATACTTCGGCGGAAGTAATGGAGCTGATCAGAAAGATCATACATGAACAAAACCAGACGCTTGTTATGGTAACGCATGACGACCATCTGGCCGGGTTTGCAGACCGGATTTTCCGGATTTCTGACGGTAAGATCGTCAGTATTGAAGCAGGAAGAGAACAATAATGGGCATACAGCGCATGAAATAAAGGAGGAGTTCGTTTCATGACTATGAAATTGAAAAAAACGGGAATTGCACTTCTGTCTGCAATGCTTGTTCTGGGAAATGTAACACCTGTTATGGCAACGCAGACAGCGGGGACACAGCAGACGACGCAGACACAGTCAAAGACAGATACACTGCAGAAAGAAAAAGAAGATGCGGTAAAAGAGATCGGGGACTACGGCAGTATTACAAAGCTGAAGACCGATGCGGAAACCGCAAAAAAGATAGATGAGCTTGTTGCAAAGTATCAGGAGCTGATCGGAACTGCGGATAAGGATAAGAATAAATCGGGTCTTTCCACTTCTGCCAGTATTGAGGACTGCGTTTCAAGTGCAAAGGCGGCAGTCGATGCACTGGTGGCGGGAGACGATAACAACGGACAGGATGACGCAAGCGTGAATCCATCTTCCACGAGCGATTTTGTGATGGTGGGTGGTGACTGGGTCACACCGGTCGCAACCTACGGACAAAATGTCAATATTGTATTGCCGATTGTCAATATGGGAAGTGTTAATCTGGCTAACATATCTGTTACACCGGTTATATCAAATTCGGTAACGGAATGGCCGTTTGAGATTGAAACGAGCGGTTATACCCAGACGATCACAGATCTGCCCGGCAAAGGCAACGGACAGAGTGATATGGACAGAAGACGTGAACTGACATGGACGCTGAAGACAAGAGAGGATGCACCGTCAGGGTACTACAAGCTGCAGTTTACTGCTTTATATTATGTAGGAACGGAAGCCGAAAGTGCAACGTTGACTACGTATGTGAAGGTTGTCGGAGCACCGGGCAGCGGAAATGTGGAAACGGAAGGAAGCGGCAGTTCGACGCCGCGTGTCATTGTGACAGGTTTTACGACAGATCCTGCGGAAGTCAATGCAGGAGATACCTTTACGCTGACATTACATCTGAAAAATACATCCAAGAGAACGGCAGTATCCAATATGCTGGTTAATTTTAACGCACCGTCGGAAGGCAGTGATACGGAAAATACCTATGCGGCTTTTCTGCCGACTTCCGGCTCCAATACGGCTTATATCAGTTCTATCGGCAAAAATGCGACAACAGATCTCTCGATAGAAATGACGGCAAAGTCTGATTTGTCACAAAAACCATATCAGCTTGACGTAACAATGGATTATGAGGATGATGCTTATACGGCGTATACGTCTACGGCAGATGTATCGATCCCGATCCATCAGGCTGCAAAATTTGAGCTCAGCACACCTGAGATCCTGCCTGCTACGATCTCGGTCGGAAACGAAGCTGACATCATGTTCAGTATTTACAATACAGGAAAAACAACACTGTACAATGTACAGGTAAAATTTGAAGGAGATTCCGTCACAGGCGGTGAGAGCTTTATCGGTAAGATTGAAGCAGGCGGTACCGGAACGGTAGATGCACTTGTGACAGGACAGGCTGCCACAAAAGACGATGGAACGATCAAGGCAGTTATCACCTATGAAGATGAAGCAGGGAATGAATCCAGCTACGAACAGGAAATGACGCTGATGGTGACAGAAGATACAGGATTGGCCGGTATGGATGACTGGGATATGGAGGAAGTGGAATATGATGATTCCACGGGAAGCAGTAAAAAGGCTGTGATCATTACACTGATCGGTGTTGTATTGCTTACAATAGCGGTTGTTATTGTAATTCTCCTGAAAAAGCGGAAGGCAAAGAAACTTCTGGCAGAGGAATTAGATCTATTGGAAGAGGATGATGAAGAAACAGATTCTGTAGATGACGGAGAAAAGGATAAAAACGGAAAGGACGACGCGGATGAAATTTCGTGATATGTTTCGCATGAGCTTAAGCAGTCTGTGGAAACGAAAAGTGCGGACGTTTCTGACCGTGCTTGGTGTTGTGGTCGGATCCGCGTCTATTGTGGTCATGATCTCCCTCGGACTGGGGCTTTCCAGAGCATCGATGGCTGAAATCGAAAAATATGGTGGAATAACAACCGTTACTGTAACGGAACAGGATTCTTATACGGTGGATTCCTCTATTACCGGAGCCGCTTCCAAGTCACAGACAGCGGAGCATCTGGATGATGCTCTGGTGGAAAATATCCTACAGCTGGATCATGTGAAAGACGCCTATCCGGTGCTGGATACGGATGCACTTGCTATTTCCGGCGGTTTTCAGGCAAATATCCAGCTCAGAGGTGTGGCAGCGGATAAAATGCAGAATCTGCAGCTTGATCTGGGAAGGGGCAGTCTCCCCCAGCCGGGAGAAGGTCAGCTTTCCGTTGTATACGGCAATATGGTGCTGGGTGATTTCTATAATGATAAGACCGGAGAGGGCTATTGGTACAACGGAACATTACCGGATATTGATCTGATGCAGGATACGATCCTATATGTCTTTGATGTGGATCGTTATTATAATGCAATCTGGGGCGGTACGGATGATAAAGGACAGGCAGTGACTGTTCCAAAGAAATATGTGGTGGATACCGCAGGTGTCATGGCAGGCGGTATGGAGGATTATAACAGTAACAGTAGTTATGTATTCTGTGATCTGGAACAGCTCAAAACACTTCTGCGTAAGGAATTCAGAGGTTCCGTGATCCCCGGACAGCCAACGACGGCAAATGGGAAGGCATATAAAGATATTTACTATACCAGTGTTATTGTGAATGTAGATAACATGGATTATGTCCAGCAGGTGCAGAATGAGATCAATGATATGGGCTATCAGGCCACCTCAAATGCGGAGTGGGTGGCATCCATGCAGGGACAGTACAAATATATCCAGCTGGCACTCGGCGGGATTGGTGCGGTTTCACTCTTTGTTGCGGCAATCGGGATCGCTAACACAATGATGATGTCAATCTATGAGCGCACAAAAGAGATCGGTATTATGAAGGTACTTGGCTGTGATATGCGTAATATCCAGAGTATGTTTTTGATGGAGGCGGGCTATATCGGTCTGATCGGCGGCGTAGTCGGACTTGGTTTGAGTTACGGACTGTCTGGCGTGATCAATTCTGTGGTCAAAACAGCTGATCTGGGTGTGAACCAAGCGGTCAGTGCCAGTGTGGGACTATCCTATATTCCATGGTGGCTGGCGGTTATCTCAATCGTATTTGCGGTTCTGGTTGGTATGATAGCAGGATTTTTCCCGTCCCTGCGGGCGATGAAATTAAGCCCATTGGCTGCGATCCGGACAGAATAAAAAGTATCGGGTGTTTAAAACAGGTACTATTATAAATATATATAATGGATAAACTGCCACAGTCTGCCCTTTTGTGGGCGATGAACAGAAAGGAAGGCAGGGCATGGAATTATTAAAACTGGTGATCGTGGATGATGAGGCAATTCTGCTGCAGGGACTTTTGCAGACTTATGACTGGGAGCAGATGGGCTTTCGTGTTGTCGGAAGTGCCATGAGCGGCGAGCAGGCGATCGAGGTAATTGAAAAAGAGCGGCCCGATGTTGTGCTGACGGATATCAGGATGCGGCAGATCAGTGGTCTGATGGTCATGGAGGAAATGGCAAAAAGAGGCATTGACTGCCTGTTTATTGTGCTCAGTGCCTACAGGGATTTTGAATATGCACAGAAAGCCTGCGATATGGGTGCGTACGCTTATCTTTTAAAGCCAATCGAGGATGATAAGCTGACGGAAACCATGAGAGGTGCCTACGAGCAGTGCATGAAAAAGATCCGGGAAACGCAGAAGCTGCATAAAATGGAAAATATCCTGCGCAGGGATGAAAATAATTTTCTGCAGGTTATGGTGCAGAAATATATCCGCGGGGAGATATTACAAAAGCAGATGATGGAAATTTTTGAAATGCTGGAGGAAATACCGCAGCCAAATGAAAAATATATTGCTGTGTTTGCGGATATCGATCTTGTGTATCAGATTACTTCCCCGGCGGATTTTGAAAACAGCCGTCTGGCGTTAGCGGAGTTTCTGGAAAGGGAACTGCTGCCGTTATATCCCTGCTATCATTTTATAGGAAGATCGGGCGTGCTGATTTATATTCTGCATACAGAGGACAACGGAGCTGTACAAAAGGCAAGACAGATGCTGGAAGCAGCAAGAAATGCGATCAGTAGACCGCTTGCCATGGCTGTTTCAAGACCTTATAAGGGAATAGAAGGACTGCAGGCAAGTTGTGTGGAAGCAGACCGGATCCTTATGCAGGCAGGTGAAAACAATGAAGGCATTTTTGCGATCCGGAAGACGGAGGAGGATTTTAAGCAGAGAGAGATGATGGATGCGATTTCGTCTGTGCTCAGCGCGATACGGAAAAATGCGGATGCGGATCTGAAAAATGCATTTGTTTCTTTTATATATCAGCTGCCGCCGGAAGAGGAAAAACAGTGCGGCTATATTCACTATCTGATGATCCATGCAGATGATATGCTGATGGATACATACGGTATGACAGACAGACTACGGGACAAATTTGGCAGGTACTACCAGAATCTGCAGAATTTGAGCCCTTCCAGAGCAATCGATGTCTGCTATAAAATTCTTCTGGAAGCAACTCAGGAGAGAAAAGAGATTGCAGCAGAAGAGGACGGAAAATCTGCCGAAAAATATATGGCAGATGCACTTGGCTTTATAGAAGAAAATCTACAGGATGAAAATCTGTCAATTGTTTCTGTTGCATCGTATGTGTTCCTGAATCCGGTATATTTCGGACGTGTGTTTAAAAACGCCATGCAGATGACATTTAAGCAGTATTTATTACAGCGTCGGATGGAGAAAGCAAAGAAAATGCTGCAAGAGGGGGATGCGAGCATCAGTATGATATGCGAAACGGTTGGTATCAGTAATCCCTCGTACTTTACACATTTGTTTAAGCAATACGCCGGTATATTGCCAAGCGACTATAAAAAGGGATTTGAAGCATGAAAAAAAGGGAGAAGAGATCAAGTATTCAAATAAGATATCTGAAGTATACAGTATGTCTTCTGCTATCTGCCATGTTATTGTGTGGTGCGGGTGTCAGCTGGGTCGTGCAGAAAAATCAGGAAACCGTAATGATGGATAATTATAATACCATGTGTGAAAATCTGGGTGCTGCAATGGATCTTTTGTTTGAAAAAACGGATGAGGCGACAGCGGACTGTATCGTTTATGACGGTGTGCAGAAAAGTCTGCGTAAAGCAGCTATGAGCAGAACCCAGAGAAGTGCGCTGAGCCGGTATTTTGCATTTATCAATCTGGATGATGTAGCAGAATATTGTTATGTGGACAATAAAAAAAATGTATATACAAGATCCTATTCAAAACTTACATATCACAAATTCAGGGAAAGTGACATGGAGAGGTTTTTGCAGGGCTCTTATGCGACAACGACGTGGTTCTGGACAAAGGATACACTGTTCGGGACAGGAAAGGACGCGTTGTTTATAGGGCGTTATATCCGAAACATGAACTATGAGCATGAACCCGGAATGCTGTTTCTGAAAATGGATCCTGTTTTTTTTCAGAATATTACCGGAGACAGCGATCTGTCAGAAGAAGGTATTCTGATGCAGATCATGGATGCGGACGGTGAAGTCTGCTTTCAAAATAACGATAGTGATGAGGCAAGGAAACCTTTGATACTTGCAAAAGAGCGGATTCTTGCAACCGAAGGAAACGGAATGATCATCAGCAGAGGGAAAATAGGACATGGTATGCTGTGTGCATACAGGCAGAAGGAAAGCGGGATGACAGTTTCTGTTTATGTACCGGATCATGTGCTGCATGCGGGGATGGGAAGAATAATGACCGTGATGCTTTTGATTTTTTTGTTTACGATGGTATTGGCACTGATTCTCAGCGTATACTTTTCACGGATCCTTTCCCTGCCGATCCAGAAGATCAGCAAAAAGATGGCAGGATTTCACGGAAATGATTATACGCGGATGGAAGAGCTGCATACCAAAACAGAGCTGGATCAGATTGGGCATTCTTATAATGAAATGCTGGGTAATATCGAGCAGCTTGTGGCAGAGGTAAAATCGCAGGAAAAAGAATTGCGGACAGTCGAGGTCAATATGCTTCTGAATCAGATGAATCCGCATTTTTTGTATAATACACTGGATACGATCTACATGCTGGCGCGTATAAATAAGGAAGAGACGACCATGCGTATGATTCAGGCACTCTCCAAATATCTGCGGCTTTCCTTAAGCAAAGGAGAAGAAATCGTATCAGTAGCGGATGAGCTGGAAAACGTGAGAAACTATATGGAAATCCAGCAGATCAGGAATGCGGATCTGTTCCGGTATGAGATACACTGCGAAGTGGATGCGGACAAGGAACGGATGCTGAAGCTTGTTTTACAGCCGCTGGTGGAAAATGCTATTAAATACGGGTTTGATGGACAGTCTGCACATTACAGGATAGAGATTACAGTCCGGAGGGAAGAGGAGGAACTGGTGCTGACGTCATATAACAATGGAACACCGATTGCGCCGGATGCATGTGAGAAGATCAATGGTCTGATGCAGATGTCGATCGCTGAGATGAAGGAAAGTTTCAAAACCAAAAAGAACGGTTATGGGCTTGTGAATGTGCTGACAAGACTCAGGCTGGCATATGAGGGGCGTGTTTCCTTTTATGTGATCGCGAAAGAGGATGGGACAACGTTTGTGATCAGGATTCCGAGGCTGGTATTGGACAGAGTGTGAGGTGACAGACATATGAACGGGAAAAGAAAATTAAAAGTACGGCGCAGCGTGTACATCTTAATGAGCTTATGCCTGACTGCTGTTTTGCTTGGCGGATGTGGGAAAAAACAGATACAGAAGACGGATAACGAAGAGGAAGTTGTTGAGATTCCCATGATATTGACAGTCAGTCCTACCAGCGGAAAGAAAAGTGAGCAGGAGCTGGTGGATGCTTTTAATATTAACTATAAAGGAAAATACCATATCGCAGTGGAATGGATCATGGAAACGGAGAGTGATTACAGACAGAATCTGAAACGACTGAATGTGACGGATAAGCTGCCGGCGGTCATCACGGATCTGCGTATGCTGCCTTCTTATTACCGCCTGCTGGTCGAAGATCACAGGATTGTGGATCTGGCACCTTATATAGAGGCAGATCAGGAATGGAAACAGATGATAGAGCCGGTTGTGCTTGATAGCTGCAGTGAGGAAGATGGAAGCGTTTATTTGGGGCCGGTCAGTACGGCGGCATTTTCCTGTTCTGGTATTTTCTGGAACAAAGAGCTGTTTGAGCAGGCAGGAATCGAGGAATTTCCGCAGACGTGGGAGGAATTCTGGGATTGCTGCGAGAAGCTGCAGGCAAGGGCAATCACACCGCTTGGGCTGCACACGGAAGGAACCGGCTGGTCCGCCATGCTGCTGGCAACCGCTGAAATGGCAGACAGTGAGGAAGGTGCGGCGTTTATGAATGAGCTGTATCCGGTCAGCTATCAGAAGGATTGCATCTATCATATGGCAGATACACTGCAAAAGCTTTATAAATATACGACAAAGGATGCCATGAATGCGGATTTTGATGTGGCATACAATAATTTTATTGCCGGAAAATCTGCCATGCTGGCAAACGGCTACTGGATGATCGACCAGCTCCCGGAGGAATTCAGGGAAAAAGTCAGATTTTCACCGTTCCCGGGTAATAAGCTGATTTCTTCTCCGGAAACCTTCGGCTGGGCGGTAGTAGACAGCTACAGTGATGAGGTGAAGCAGGGCGCGGTCGAATTTTTGAAATTCCGTACGAAGAAAAACAAGAAGCTGAAGGAAGATCTGTTTTCGCAGGATCAGAACACATCACGTCTTTTGCAGGATTATATCCGGGCGTACTGCGGTCAGCCGCAGATCGTACCGAATTATCAGGTAAAATGGAATTCTGTATTGCAGGAGAGCACGTTGGGAGAGGCGCTTCCGGCGCTGGCACAGAAAAAGATCACCCAGGCAGATTTTGTCAGAATGCTCACGGAGAGTATAATGGAATCGAAGAAGGAAGAATAGAAAACGGTATGAAATAGGAGAAAAGAAGCATAAAAAAAGAAGTATAAAAAAGAATAGACAGGCATGTATGATTTTTGATAGTTTACGTTTTTAAATTGCTAATACTCCCCCGAGTTTCTCTGCTAAGATAAGTTCATCAACAAGAACACAGAGTTCTGAAGGATAAGAAAAGGAGAGATGAGCTTATGAAAAATGTAAAAAAATTACTGGCACTCGGACTTGCAGTGACCATGACAGCATCCATGCTGACAGGTTGCGGCAGCAGCAATGAAGGAGCTGCAGATGCAGACACAAATGCAAAAACAGATGCAGAAGCAACAGATGCAGAAGCAACAGATGCAGAAGCAACAGATGCTTCCACAGATGACAAAACAGCAAACGCAGAAGGCGGTTCTGTTTACTACCTGAACTTCAAACCGGAGCAGGATCCACAGTGGCAGGAGCTGGCTGCAAAATATACGGAAGAGACAGGCGTAGATGTAACAGTTGTTACAGCAGCATCCGGCGAATATGAAACAACTCTGATGAGTGAAATGGGTAAGAGCGGTGCTCCTACTATGTTCCAGGTAAACGGTCCTGTAGGTCTTGCAAACTGGAAAGATTATTGCTATGATTTAAAAGATTCAGCAATCTACGGTGAGCTGACAAACGAAGATTTCGCACTGAAGGATGGAGATGCTGTAGCAGGTATCGCATACGTTATCGAGTCTTACGGACTGATCACAAACAAAACATTACTGGAAAAAGCAGGATATACAATTGATGATATTAAATCTTTCGCAGATTTAAAGAAGGTTGCAGAAGATATCACAGCACGTAAGGACGAACTTGGATTTGCTGCATTTACATCAGCAGGTATGGACGGATCTTCTGACTGGAGATTTAAGACACACCTTGCAAACCTTCCAATCTACTTCGAGTATCAGGCAGACGGAATCGGAACTACAAAAGAAATCAAAGGCACGTACCTTGACAACTATCGTGATATCTGGAATCTGTACATCAACAACAGTACATGCGATCCTGCAGAACTTGCAGCAAAGACCGGTGATGATTCCAGAAACGAATTCCTTGCAGGCCAGGCAGTATTCTTCCAGAATGGTTCCTGGGAATACGGAAACCTGACAGCAGACGGCACATTTACAGATGATGATCTGGCTATGATCCCGATCTACATCGGTGTAGGCGATGAAGCAAACCAGGGTCTCTGCACAGGTACAGAAAACTACTGGTGTGTAAACAAGGAAGCTGATGAAGCAGATATTCAGGCAACACTTGATTTCATGAACTGGTGTGTAACTTCTGACGAAGGAACAAAGGCTATGGGCGAAGATATGGGATTTGTAATTCCTTTCAAGAACGCTGTTGAATCTCGGAACCTGTTCGTACAGCAGGATAAGGAAATGACAGCAGAAGGAAAGACTCCTGTTTCATGGAACTTCTCTACAATGCCATCAGAAGAGTGGAAAAACGGCGTAGGTCAGGCTCTTACAGCTTATGCAGCTGATCAGACAGATGACAACTGGGAAGCAGTCAGATCTGCATTCGTAGACGGATGGAAGACTGAATACGAATTAACTTCTCAGGAATAAGAGATTGTGAATAAAGGGCAGGCAGGATAAGCTGCCTGCCCCTTTTTTGGAGGTAGGTACTATGCATAAAGCGTTGAAACGTTATTCGCCCATTTTTGTGCTGCCGACACTGCTTGCATTTATCATCGGATTCATTGTTCCGTTTGCACAGGGGTTATATCTTTCTTTTTGTAAATTTACAACGGTTGATAATGCGAAGTGGGTTGGAGTTGCAAATTATAATGTCATCCTGAAGGATGCTTCATTTTTAAACTCTTTTAAATTTACAATTTTATTTGCGGTCGTATCCATTATACTCATTAATGTGATCGCCTTTGGTCTGGCACTTCTGCTGACAAAGGAACTGAGAGGAACCAATATTTTTCGTACCGTATTTTTTATGCCGAACCTGATCGGTGGTATTGTACTTGGTTATATCTGGCAGATCCTCATCAACTGTATTTTGTCACTTGCAAGCAAACCGCTTCTGGCACTGAATTCATCAGCCGGTTACTGGGGACTTATCATTCTGATGTGCTGGCAGCAGATCGGATATATGATGATCATCTACATTGCAGGTCTGCAGAATGTACCGTCAGATCTTGTGGAAGCAGCTGAGATCGATGGAGCAAATGCATGGGATGTATTATGGAAGATCAAGTTACCGATGGTTATGTCATCCGTAACGATCTGTGTATTCCTGACGCTGACAAACTCCTTCAAGCTGTTTGATCAGAACTTAGCCCTCACAGGTGGTGATCCGAACCATTCCACAGAAATGCTTGCCCTAAACATTTACCAGACCTTCTACGCACGTGCAGGCGCGCTCTTCAAGGGCTACGGTCAGGCAAAAGCTGTTATATTCTGTATTTTAGTCATTGCGATTTCCATGCTTCAGCTGAAGCTTACCAAATCTAAGGAGGTGCAGCAGTAATGAAACAGAAAAGAAAAGTATCAAATATTATCTGGATCACAGTATTAACAGTGGCATCCCTTTTCTGGATATACCCGATCGTGATGATCCTGTTTAACTCTTTAAAGAAAGAAACAGCGATCAGCACAAGTACTGCATTTACACTGCCGACAGCAGATACCTTTGCAGGTATTTCAAACTATGTAAGTTCCCTGACATCCCAGGGATTTTTAAAGAGTCTTGGCTACAGTGCACTGATCACAGTCACTTCTGTGGCAGCTATTCTGCTCTGCTGCTCCATGTGTGCGTGGTGTATCACAAGACTGAACGGCGTATTTTCAAAAATCATCTATTATATGTGTGTCCTTTCCATGGTCGTACCGTTCCAGATGGTTATGTTTACGCTGTCCCAGACGGCAGATAAGCTGAAACTGAACACACCGTTCAACATCTGGGTGATCTACCTCGGATTTGGTGCGGGACTTGCGGTATTTATGTTCTGCGGTTTTGTAAAATCCATTCCGATCGAGATCGAGGAAGCTGCCATGATCGACGGCTGCAATCCACTTCAGACATTCTTCATGGTGGTTGTACCGATTTTAAAACCAACCATGATTTCAGTAGGTGTTCTGGAAGCTATGTGGGTATGGAACGATTACCTTCTGCCGACACTTGTACTGGATATTAAGAAATACAAAACTATTCCGATGCTGATCCAGTATTTCAGAGGCAGCTACGGAAAGGTAGAAATGGGACCGATGATGGCAAGTATCATGCTGACCGTCATTCCGATCATCATTGTATACCTGTTCGGACAGAAATATATTATCAAGGGCGTAGCTGACGGTGCAGTCAAAGGCTAAGCGCTCTTTTGGGAAAGGATAACGATATGAGACTTAGCGGAATGCTTTTACCGATATCAGCCCTGCCTTCCAATTATGGGATCGGTTGTTTTTCAAAAGAAGCATATGAATTTGTGGATACTTTAAAAAAATGCGGGCAGTCCCTGTGGCAGATTCTGCCGCTCGGACCGACCGGTTACGGGGATTCGCCGTACCAGTCGTTCTCCACTTTTGCCGGAAATCCATATTTTATTGATCTGGAGACACTGGTCAAGGATGGCCTTTTGGGAAGACTGGAATGTGAAGGAGCAGATTTCGGAACAGGAAACACCATAGATTATGAAAAAATGTTTCATACCAGATACCGTATCCTGCATATGGCATACCAGCGGGCTGTGACAAATGGTATTACGGAAACGGATGACTATCACAGCTTTGTGAAAAAGAATGAAAGCTGGCTGCCGGATTATGCACTTTTTATGGCTTTGAAGGATGCCAACCACGGCAAAAGCTGGAGCGAGTGGGAAGAAGGCATCCGGAACCGAAGACCGGAAGCACTGGAAGAAGCCGGACAGAAATATAAAACCGATATTGGTTTTTATGAATTTGTGCAGTATGAGTTTTTCAGACAGTGGGATGCCCTGAAGAAGTATGCGAATGAGCAGGGTATACAGATCATCGGAGATATTCCGATCTATGTGGCATTTGACAGTGCAGATACATGGAGTGATACAAAGCAGTTCCAGCTGGATGAGGACAATCTGCCGGTTGCAGTGGCAGGCTGCCCGCCGGACGGCTTTTCGGCAGACGGACAGCTTTGGGGAAATCCGCTCTATGACTGGGAGTATCATAAGAAAACCGGGTATGCATGGTGGATGCGGCGTATCGCACATTGCTTTGCGCTGTATGATATCGTCAGAATCGATCATTTCCGGGGCTTTGATGAATATTATGCAATTCCTTACGGAGAGAAAACAGCAAGAAACGGAAAATGGCAGCAAGGTCCGGGAATGGATCTGTTTGGTGCGGTCAGAGAGCAGTTTGGCGATCTGCCGATCATTGCAGAAGATCTCGGCTTTCTGACAGACAGCGTGAGAAGGATGCTGAAGGAAAGCGGCTATCCGGGCATGAAGGTGCTGCAATTTGCTTTTGACTCCAGGGAAGAAAGTGACTATCTGCCGCACAATTACGAAAGAAACTGTGTGGTATATACGGGCACACATGATAACAATACTGTAATGGGCTGGTATGATGAACTGGCACCTGAGGATAAAAAGCTGGCAGTTGACTATCTGCATAATGCATACACACCGAAAAAAGAGATCTACTGGGATTATATCGCACTTGCCATGCGCAGTGTGGCAGATACGTGTATCATTCCGGTGCAGGATTATCTGGGGCTCGGCAAGGAAGCACGGATCAATACACCATCAACACTTGGCGGTAACTGGGTATACAGACTGCCGAAAAAGACATTTGATGCGGCAAAGATCCGGAAAATCAGACGAATGACGGAGATTTGTGCACGTCTGCCCAAGGTACGGAAGGAAGCAGAAGAAGAGAAAGAAACAGAAGTAACAACAGATACAAAAGAAAGATAACACAGCAGAAATAACAGGAAAAGAATAACACTGCAGAGGTAACCTGCAAAAATGAAAAAGAGGAGGCACGCATGGATTTAAAGACAAATATAGAAAAACGTCTGGGTACAACGATCGCCGGGGCGGATGATAAGGCGCTGTATTACGCACTGCTCGGACTGACAAAAGAGCTTTGCAGCGAGAAGAAGCCAAATGAAGGAGACAGAAAGGTATATTATATTTCCGCAGAATTTCTGATCGGAAAACTGTTATCCAATAATCTGATCAATCTTGGCGTTTATGAAGAGATAAAAGAGCTGCTTGCCCAGAACGGCAAGTCACTTGCCCAGATTGAGGAGATCGAGCCGGAACCATCGCTTGGAAACGGCGGACTTGGCAGACTGGCAGCCTGCTTTATCGATTCTATTGCTACACTCGGTCTGAACGGAGAAGGCATCGGACTGAATTATCATTATGGATTGTTCCGGCAGAAATTTGTGGATCACAAACAGCGGGAAGAAAAAAATCCGTGGATCGAAAAGGAAAGCTGGCTTACAAAGACAGAATTACATTTTCCTGTACAGTTTAAGGACTTTACTGTGGAATCCACATTATATGACATAGATGTACCCGGATATGACAGTGGTGTCAACAAACTGCATCTGTTTGATATTGATACAGTAGACGAATCACTTGTCAAAGATGGTATTTCTTTTGATAAGAATGATGTGAAAAAGAATCTGACGCTTTTCTTATATCCTGACGACAGTGACAAGGCAGGACAGCTTCTGCGTATTTATCAGCAGTATTTTATGGTAAGCAGCGGTGCACAGCTGATCCTGAAAGAGCTTGCGGACAAGGGCTATGATATCAGATCCTTAAGTGACCATGTGGTGATCCAGATCAACGATACACATCCTTCCATGGTCATTCCGGAACTGATCCGTCTGATGCAGGAAAGAGGAGTTGCTTTTGAAGAGGCTGCACAGATTGTGGCAAAAACATGTGCATATACAAATCATACGATCCTTGCAGAAGCACTGGAAAAATGGCCGGTTTCTTATCTGGAGGAGGTTGTACCGCAGCTGATGCCGATCATCCGCAAGCTGGATGAAATGGCAAAAGCCAAATATCCGGATGAGCGGGTAGCGATCATTGACAGAGAAAACAGAGTCCATATGGCACATATGGATATGCATTACGGCTTCTCCGTAAACGGTGTTGCTGCACTGCATACAGAGATTTTAAAGAAGTCCGAGCTGAAGCCGTTTTATGATATTTATCCGGAAAAATTCAATAATAAGACAAATGGTATTACATTCCGCCGCTGGCTGCTGCACTGTAATCCTGAGCTTGCAGCATATATTACGGAATTGATCGGAGACGGATGGAAGAAGGATGCTGCAGAGCTTGAAAAGTTGCTGGAATTCCAGAATGATGAGAAAGTGCTTTCCCGTTTTATTGAGATCAAGGACGGAAAGAAGGCAGATCTGAAAAATTATCTGAAAGAAACACAGAATATTGATATTGCAGCAGATTCTGTATTTGACATCCAGATCAAGAGACTGCATGAGTACAAGAGACAGCAGATGAATGCACTTTATGTTATTCATAAATATAAGGAGATCAAGGCAGGCAAGAAGCCGAAGACACCTGTTACCATGATCTTTGGAGCAAAGGCAGCACCGGCTTATATTCTTGCAAAGGATATTATTCATCTGATCCTCTGCCTGCAGGAGCTGATCGATAATGATCCGGAGGTAAGTCCATACCTGAAGGTTGTCATGGTAGAAAATTACAATGTGACAAAAGCGGAGCATCTGATCCCTGCCTGCGATATTTCTGAGCAGATTTCTCTGGCAAGTAAGGAAGCGAGCGGAACAGGCAATATGAAGTTTATGTTAAACGGTGCTGTGACACTTGGCACGATGGATGGTGCAAATGTGGAGATCCATGACCTGGTTGGAGAAGACAATATTTACATTTTCGGTAAGTCCAGCGAAGAAGTGATCCGTCTGTACGATACAGCAGGCTATCATCCGCAGGACTACTATGCAGACCCGCAGATCGCAGAACTTGTTGATTTTATTGTCAGCAAGGAACTGGTTCAGATCGGCGATCCTGAAAATCTGGGACGTTTATATAAAGAGCTTTGCAATAAAGACTGGTTCATGACACTTCTGGATATTAAAGATTATATTGCAAAGAAAGAGCAGATGCTTGCAGACTATGAAGACCGCATGGCATGGGCAAAGAAGATGCTCATCAATACGGCAAAAGCAGGTTTCTTCTCATCTGACAGAACAATCGCTGAATATAACCGCGATATCTGGAAGCTGTAGAGAATTATATATGGCTGCGGCGGACAGACAGCGTTACCGCAATGCGCGGCAAGAAACGACATCTTTTGGGTGTCGTTTCTTTCTTTTTCCGGGAAATGAATCCTGTGCCGGGAAATTTCGCCCAACGGCGGGAAAATATGTAGTAAAGGATGAATTTGCTGAATGCTGAAAAAATAATTCGTCTCAAAAAGCGGGACATGGCAGAAGAGTATGAAATATCCTATGAGCATCGGCGCAAAAAAAGTTGTCTTGTGAATTATGAAAGAAAAAGAGAATACCTAGGACGAGGTGCACAAAAAATGTATGAAATTTTCATAAAAAAGTACGAAAGAAGTTTCTGTTCATTAGTAGAAATCTCTAAAAGGTTATGGTATACTGTATTTTGAATAGTGTAAAACTTCCACAGGCAGATTTCTTTGTGAGACAGTTAGTACAAATACTGGAAATAGGGGCGAATGACATGCAGGAAAATGTAGGAATGGAAGCTGCAAGAAAAGCAGCAGAAGAAGCCGCAAGAAAGGCGGCAGCAGCAGCAATTAAAAATACACCGGAGAAGGTTGAACCGAAAAAAGAGCAGGCTGCAGCAGGTGATGGCAGCATTAAATCCGCAGAGGATGCGATCAGACAGACTGCCGGATTGAACGCAAAGAAAGCAGCGATCGAATCAGCTTTCAGGATTGCGGACGAAGCCGCAAGAAAGGCAGCACATGATGTAACAGAAAGTACTTCTTCCGAGAAAGATCCGGCAAGAAGAGCGCTGGAGGAGGAGACGATCCGTAAAGCAGCCAGTGAGCATACAAGAAAGATTGCGGAGGAAACAGCCAGAAAACTTTCAGAAGAGAATATCAAGAAAGCGCAGGAGTTTGCAAAGCAGTCTGATGAGCGCATAAAGCAGCTGAAGGAAGAAGTTGCAAAAAAGACGGAAGCTGAAGGCAAACAGGCTGTGGAAGCAACAGTCAAAGCTGCGGATCTGAAAGCAAAGCAGGCAGTAACAGAGAAGGTACAGCAGGCAGAAGCCGAAGCCAAGAAGATGGTAGATGAGGTGCTTCGTAAAGCACAGGAAGAAGCCAAAAAGATGGTAGAAACTGCAAAAGCCAAGGCTGAGGAAGAAGCACAGAGGCAGGTTGCTGAGATGCGTAAGAAGGCAGAAGAGCAGGCTGCAGCCGCAGTAGAAGCAGCAGTGACAAAGGTTGGTACGGATGCAAGAGCAAAAGAAGTGGAAGCAGCCAAGGCTGAAGATGCCAAGAATGTACGTGAGGTAGAAGAATATGTACAGAAAGAAGCTGCAGCTGCAGCCATGAAGTTTGCCAAGGATGCCATTGTGAAGATGGAAGAAGAGAAGATCCGTCGTGCAGAGGAAGAAAAGGCAAGACTTGCTGCAGAAGAAAAAGCACGTAAAGAAGCGGAAGAACGTGCAAAGAGAGAAGCAGAAGAGGCTGAAAAGCGTAGAATAGAAGAAGAGAAACGCCGTAAGGAACAGGAAGCAAGAGAAAAGGCAGAAGCTGCTGAGAAGGCAAGAAAAGCAGCAGAAGCTCTTCAGTTCCGCAAGTATGAAGAAGAAGCAAAGAGACAGCAGGCTGCAGCTGCAAAGGCAGCAGTACAGGGGCAGTCTCAGGAACCGGTTAAGACAGTTGATGCGGCCGCAGCCGCAGCTGTAGCCGCTATGAAGCAGCAGAGCCAGCCACAACCGGTTCCTGCACCGGCTCCTGCCGAGAAACCACAGCAGACCGCAGCCAAGAGTGCACCTGCTGCATCTGATGGCGCAGGAAAGACAATGTCACTGGATGAATTCCAGAAGGCAGCCATGAAGCTGAAGATCTTACTGGACAACGGTATTATTTCTCAGGCAGAGTTCGATGAGGAGAAGAAGCGTCTTGTAGATTCCATGCAGCTTTAAAATGTAAAACAAAAAACATAAAGTAAGAAGTGTTTGGGAGCACCTGTCGATAGACAGGTGCTCC
>OHFH01000238.1_pt1 | contig 21539 bp, 25 predicted proteins | sample 1567401 | NCBI WGS metagenome assembly OHFH01 (sample SAMEA3879542, study PRJEB24766) | human gut metagenome | biome: human-associated habitat; feature: feces | place: USA | collected 1985/1987
GAACCAGCTGTACCAGTACACCCAGCTGCAGGACACCGTGGGTGTAATCATGCTGGCGCTGGATGACGGCGTGCCCAAGATCATGAGCCTGAAGACCATGATGCAGCGCTATCTGGACTTCCAGTTCCAGGTCATCCGCCGCCGCACGGCGTATGAGCTGAAAAAAGCCCAGGACCGCGAGCACATCCTGGAAGGTCTGCGCAAGGCTGTGGATATTGTGGATGAGATCATCGCCACCATCCGCGCCTGCAAGGGCGGCTTTGCAGAGGCAAAGGCGGCCATTATGGAGCGTTTTGGCTTCGACGACCCGCAGGCTGATGCTATCGTAAAACTGCAGCTGGGACGTCTCGCAGGCCTGGAAATCCTCAAGATCGACGAGGAGTTGGGCCAGCTGCGCGCCAGCATTGAAAATTACAAGGATATCCTGTCCAACGACGCCCACACCATGGAGATCGTCAAGACCGACCTGACGGCTCTGGCCGACAAGTACGGTGACGACCGCCGCACCTCCATTGAGGCAGTTTCCGGCGAAGTGGACATTGAGGACCTGATTCCCGAAGAGACCTGCGTCTTTACCCTGACCCATGAAGGTTACATCAAGCGCACGGCGGTGGACACCTACAGTGCCCAGAACCGCGGCGGCCGCGGTGTGGCCGGCATGACCCAGAAAGACAATGACTTTACCGAGGAACTGTTTGTTGGCTCCACGCATGACTACATGCTGTTCATGACGGACAAGGGCCGTGTGTACCGCCTGAAAGGCTACCAGGTAGCCGAGGGCAGCCGCACCGCCAAGGGCAGCCACATTGCCAACCTGCTGCAGCTGCAGGAGGGCGAGAAAGTTACTATCATGATGCGCCAGCCCGCCAACATGGACGAGGATGCCAGCTACATCACGATGGTAACGCGGCAGGGCCTGATTAAGCGCACGCCGCTTTCCCAGTTCCGCAACATCCGCAAGGGCGGCCTGAACGCCATTGCGCTGAACGAGGACGATGCCCTTGTCTGGTGCCACCTGACAGGCGGCGAGGACGAGCTGATCGTGGCCACTCATGATGGTGCCGCCATCCATTTCAGCGAGGCTGGAGCGCGCGCTATGGGCCGCACAGGCCATGGTGTGCGCGTCATCAAGCTGCGTGATGGTGACTATGTTGTGGGCGTGGGTGTCTGCCGCCCCGGCGCAACCGTGCTGACCGTCACCGAGGACGGCAAAGGCCGCCGCAGCCTGATTGATGACTACCGCATTACCAAGCGCGGTGGTCTGGGCATCCGCAACTACACCCGCGGCGGTGTGGCAGGCATCAAGATTGTGGATGACACCGATGACCTGATCCTCATCAGCCAGGACGGTATTCTGATCCGCATGCACGCCAATGACATCAACGTGCAGTCCCGCTATGGCAGCGGCGTGCGCGTGATGCGCCTGATTGGCGAGGACAAGGTAGCCGTGCTGGCCCGCGTGGACCGCGATGCCACCGCCGAAACAGCCAAGCCGGAGGATGATGGCGAGACTGACCCGACCCCTGAAGAGCTGGAAGCCATTGCCGCAGCCAAAGGCATCGATATGCAGAAGGTGGATGCCGTGTCCGGCAAGGGCTGTGCCGTCAAGCCCTCGGCCCGCTACTCGACGCTGCAAGACCTCGACGCCGGACGCCATACCGAAATCGATATGTTCTCGGGTGCGCTCATCCGGATGGGAAAAGAGCTGGGCATCCCGACGCCCTACAATGAGTTTGCTTATCACATGATAAAAGCGCTGGAAGAAAAGAACGACGGACTTTTTGACTATTCGGGCAATGAACAGGCGACGTATTCAAGATGATTTTTGCCCGATAAACTAACATTCTGAAAGGGTAGGTCATATTGAAGCTCAGATCAAAGCATTTAAGAAGCACAGTGGAAATGCTTTTATTATCCTGCGTTTTGTTTTCTGCTGTCGGCTGTACTTCCGATAACAAATCATCTGATAAAATTTCGGAAGATGATATTTCTGGCGGGATACTTCGCAAGGAAGTTTTTGCGCTTGTTTCAAGCGCTGAAAATTTGCTTATGTGTGATAAAGAAGTAATAGAAGTGTAAAAAATTTTGCCTTTCCTATCCGATACTTGTCTTTGGTATCGGATAGGGCGGGCGGTCATTCGGGCAAGTCCACCTTGCCGACGAAAGAATAGTAAATCTCAATATCCTGTCTGCGTGTGCCGTTTTCATCGTAGCTGCACTCATGCACAACGATTTTCTCTACAAACTCACGCAAGAGGGTGTGGGTCAGTTCTTCAAAGTTCATGTGCTTGCGGACAATGTTCATAAACTTTTCTGCGTTTACGGTAGCTTCCTGTGCTTTGGAAAGCTCCGCCTGTATTCTGGCAACACGCTCTTTCAATTCCTGCTGTTCGGCTTCATAGTCTGCCGAAAGCTCCGTGAAACGCTCGTCAGAAATGCGACCGCTTACGCTGTCCTCATACAGCCGCTTGAAAATAGCGGAAAGTTCACCGATACGCTTTTCGGCAGCTTCCAGTTCCTTTTTCTTGGCGGCGTTCCGGCGTTTGCCGCCGTCCTCGTTCTGCTCGATCAGCAGCTTCATAAACCGGGCTTCATACTTTGCCGCATAGCTCGTCACTTTCCGTAGATTGGAGAGAACGCCCGCAGTCAAAAGGTCGGTGCGGATAAAATGTGCGGTGCAGTCATGGGTGCGCTTCTTGTAGTTCCCGCAGATATAGCAGTCCTGTTTCCGCTTATCGGTCTGGTAACGCTGCTGATACATGACGCTGCCGCAGTCCGCGCAAAAGAGCATACCAGAGAACAAGCCCACTTCATCATAGCGGTTCGGACGCTTGCGCTGTTTGCGTAATTCCTGCACACGCTCCCATGTCTGGGTGTCGATGATAGGCTCATGGTGGTTCTCGAAAATTGCCTGTTTCTCAATGGGATTTTCTATGCTGTGCTTGGTCTTGTAGGACGGTTTCTCCGTCTTGAAGTTCACCAAACAGCCCATGTACTCCCGGTTTTCAAGGATATGCACCACGGTATTTGTCGCCCATTTGCACTCATAGCCGGGGTGATAGCGGCGTGTGCTGCCCGTCCTGCGGTATTCCAGCGTTCCCGGCGTTGGGATTTCCTGCTCGGTCAGCATACGGGCTATCTTGGTCGGACCGTTCCCGGCAAGGCACAGACGGTATATCTGCTTGACCACGGGTGCGGCTTCCTCGTCAATGATGAAGTTTTCGTCCTCGTCCATGAGGTAGCCGTACACGGGTTTGCTCGTAACAGGCTTGCCGCTCATGCCTTTTGACCGTTTTACAGCTTTGATTTTCTTACTCGTATCTCTCACCAGCCATTCGTTGAAAATGTTCCGCAGAGGGGCAAAATCATTGTCGCCCTGTGCGCTGTCTACTCCATCGTTGATGGCGATAAAGCGGACTCCTTTTTGTGGGAAAATCATCTCGGTATACATTCCCACCTGCAGGTAGTTTCGCCCTAACCGTGACATATCCTTTACGATAACGGTAGCCACTTTCCCGGCTTCAATGTCCGCAAGCATGGATTGAAAGCCCGGTCTTTGGAAGTTCGCACCAGAATAGCCATCGTCCGTGTACCAGCGCAGATTGGAAAAGCCGTTCTGCTTTGCGTAGGTTTCAAGGATACGCTTCTGGTTGGAAATGGAATTACTTTCGCCTTGCAGCTCGTCCTCATGGGATAGTCTTGGATAAAGGGCAGTGATTTTCTGGGTGGTCTGTCTTAACATAAAATCCTCCGTTTCCGACAGCCAGCCCCACTATTCCGTATTTCGATTATACCACATGGGGCGGCTGTCTGTATAGCGGCTTCTGCTTCTTTACCGCCCGGTAAAATGACGATTTTTCTGTGCGGCTTGTAGCGTTAGGGCGAAAGCTGGGCTTTGTGTCCTGCGGCGGCTTCCGCCTCCAGCACTTTCATCATCTTATCGGCTGCGGTGTCGGTGGTATCTTTTTTGAAAAAGCCGGAAACGACAAGGACGGTGTTGCCCATGCGGATCTCTGTCACGCAGTCCGGGCGGCGTTCCGGGGTGGTGTTCTGCTTGTTCTCTGCCATAGGCAACTCCTTTCATTTCATCAATTCTTTTAGTCTGTTCAGCTTGGCTTGCGCCGTTTCACGGCGGAAGTTCTCTCCCGTAAAGAGGATAGGGGCGCACATTTCCAAAAGGCGGTCATAAATCCGGGCATGGGCGGTGTCCAGCGGATTTTGCAGGCTGTCCAATGTCAGATTGGTGGTAACGATTAAGGGCTTGCGGCTGCGGTAGCGGCTGTCAATCACATTGTAGACCTGTTCTAAACCGTACTCTGTGCCGCGCTCCATTCCAAAATCATCAATGATAAGCAGAGGAAAACGGCAAAGACGCTCGATATACTCGTTGCGCCCCTCAAAGCTGGCGGTCAGGTCATTCAAAATCGCAGAGAAGTTCGTCATGCGGACAGCGACTTCCTGCTCCATGAGGGCATTAGCGATACACCCGGCAAAATAGCTTTTTCCTGTGCCGACCTTGCCCCATAGCAGATAGCCGATATTTTCCTCGCGCATGATTTCCCAATGCTCCACATAGAAGTGTGCAATCTCCATTTGCGGGCATTTCCCGTTGTCGTTGGCGAAAGTCCATTCCTGCATGGTAGGATTGGTAAATCCCCGGCGTTTCAAGTCCTCCACGGTGTCAAGGTGCTTTCTGCGCTGTTCGGCGGCTTCACGCTCCAAACGCTGGGCTTTCTGGCAGTCACATTCTGCCGGGTGGCGGTCACGCCCAAACAGGGCGGCTTGCTTTTCCGGGAAGTAGGCTTCTTTCGGAGTGTGACACTTGCCGCAGTAAAGCAGTCCGTCCTCGCCCGTGTAGTCCTCCGGCTGTGGGGTAACAGCCGCCATATTCAAAACTCGTTCTGTAAACAGATTACTCATAAGCTCTCGCCCTCCTTGCAGGTGTATTCGGGTATGCCCTGTTTCGGGGCAGCCTTTGCGGTATCGTCTGCCGCCCATCTGCGGATAGTGGCGGCGTGGTTTTTATATTTCTTGCCCGTGGACGCGATATAGCCGGAAAGCCGCTCAATGTAGTACGCCCATTTTTCGGGCAGCTCCGCTTGCAGTTCGGAAAGCTCCGTATCAGTCAGAAATACATTCTCATATCTGCCATAGCTGCGGGCGAGGGCTTGTCCCTTTAACTCTCCCTCTTTTTCTAACTCTATATCTATCTCTTTCTTTATCTCTATCTCTGGTGGACGAATGTCGGACAAATGTCCGCCATTTGTCCGCGGCGGCAAAAGTGCCTTATTTTCAAGCCTTGCGGCGCGTTTCCGTTCCGCTTCGGTAGAGGATTGACCGATCATCAGCTCGATGTCGGTCATATAAAGCAGCCCGCAGTCAAGCTGCTCCACAAGCCCTAACTGCTGGAAGATGGCTAATGCCCGTTCCACCGTCCCGATTTGGTGACGGGTCAGCGTGGCTATCATCTGGGCGGTATAGGGGATATGCTCGTCAAGCTGCAATCTGCCGCCATTTTTCAGCGATTTTAAGTACAGCTTCAAGAGGATATTGGAATACAAAATCCCGTCTTTCATGTCCTCCAACAGCACAATGGAATCGCTGTCGAAGAAGTTTTCTTTCAGTTTGAGGTAGTAATATTTGCGGTTATCTGCCATTGGCGGTGTCCTCCCTGTGTTTCCATCTCTTAGAGAAATACCGGGGGCAGAGGACGATAATCGCCCGGAAGCTCTGCTTGCAGCCGTGTGTGCAGCCCCGGCAAAGGTCATTGTAGGTAATACGGTTTCGGTGGTTGAGGAAAAAGCTCCATTCCAACCGCCGCTTTTTGCTCATGCGTGGCATTTCTCGCTCCTTTCTGCCGTTTCCGCTGGTATAAGCGGATAGGTCGGTAAAAATGTAGTTTCTCGGTGTCATTTTCGGGGATTTCCTGCGCTGTGCGCCCCGTTTCAAAGGTGGGCAGTATTGCGGATAGGGTGCAGGGCATATCCCCGTTTTGGTATCGTTTCGGGGCGGTTTTTAACGCTCATGTTCGTGCTTTTTCTCTCTGTCTTTCTCGCCTTGCAGGATTTGAGAAAGATTGCTTTTCACGGTATGCAGCTCCTTGACACGGGCTTTTTTCTCCCGGTATTCGTTGTAATGGGCGTTCTTTTCGGCGGTAAGCTGCTCGATTTCCGCTTGCAGGGCTTTATGGCTTGGCAGCTTGGAAACGCCATGCGCCCGAAAATAACGGGTGGCTGCGTCCGCTATGATAAAATCGCTTTCGTGCCGTTCCCGGTAGGCGCTGCGGGCTTTTTCCGTTTTCTGCGCTTTCAGACCGTCACGGGCAGGCTTGGTCTTGGCATAGGCAAGCACCTGTGTCTGAAGCTCCTTTTTCTCCCGGATAGCAGCGTCCAGGGCTTTCAGCTTGGCGGTGCTGTCCTGTAAATCCGCATTGGCGGATACAAGGGCTGCGTCCAGCTCCTCCGGCGAATAGCCGTACTGCCCGTAGGCGGCAACGGTAGCCGCCATTTGTTTCAGATTGTGGACTGCCGCCCAGCGGTCATAGCCCGCGCCCTTTCCCTCCGCTCGCTTCGCTGCCCGGTCAACCATGCGCTGAATACCGTCCTTTTCCGGGGTGGTTTGGACAGCTTTTTTGCCCTGCAAACGCTCCCTTATGTTGCGGGGGTATTCGGGTACGGTTGCGGTCTGCTCGGCGGCTCTGTGGGCGTTCTGTTCCAAAAGGGCAAGAACGGCAGCGCGGTCAAAATCATCTCCCAGCTTGCGGGCGGTAATGGGCTTTGTCCTGTCCGGCGTGAGGTAGGATAGCCGCCCTCGGCTCTCCTTGACAGTCACGCCCTGTTGCAAGAGAACGGCGGCGAACTCGCCATAGCTTGCGGCAGAGGACAGCGCGGTGCGTATGGCCTGCCGCAATTTTTCCTTGTCTGTTTCAAACTTCGTGGGCTTGGCTGGCTGCTCCTCGGCTGGCAAGGCGGCAGCTTCCTTGTCCAGCTTTGCCTGCCCTTTCCGCTGCGCCCAATACTCACGCTCGGTAATGCGGTTTTTGCTGCCATGCAAAAGGTCGATTTGATAGAGATTTTCCCGGTGGCACAGCTCCATGACTTCGGCTTTGAAGTATTCCATCGCCGCGTCTGTGCAGCGGTGTTTGCACCCGGCGCGGGTGTCTGCCGGTCTGTCCATGTAAGGCAGGAACGGAACTTCCTCTATCCGCAGAGAATTGATAACGATATGCACATGGATATTGCCGCTGTGGTTGTGTCCGTCCGGGTGGGTGCAGACAATGGCTTGGTGTCCGGGAAACTGCTTCCGGCAAAATTCCTCGCCCAACGCCTGCGCCCGGTCTACGGTCAAACCGTTGTCCACCGCGTCCCGTGGGTCAAAGCTGATAATGTAGTGGTGGCTTTTTACATCTTCCCGCTTCTGGTTCTTCCCATAGCGGAGATTGGAGCGCATACAGGCAACGGCAAAATCCTCGTCGCCGCAGTTCAGCGTGGCTATTCGATAGTCCTCCCTGAGCATGAGCCGCCCGTTTTCATCAAGGGTGGGCTTCATGGTAAACTCGTCATGTTCAAAGGTGAGGTACTGCTCGGCTGCGCCATAGTCCGCATTTTTAGAGCTGATATGTTTGAATGTTGCCAACAGCGTCACCTACCTTTCGCAGGACTTCAAACTTCAAGGCAGCAAGGTCAGAAATGGCGGCGCGGACTTCAACGGACAGGGCGTTGTATGGTGTGCCGTACTCGTTGAGGGCGCGGGCAATCTGATTGAGGTTGCCACCGATTTTTCCGTATTCGGCGGTCAGCCTGCCAACGGCGGACAACAGTTCATCATTGACCGGGGAAACGGTAACGATGGGGCGAATGGTCGCCCGTGTAATGGCTTGCCGGATAAATTCGGCTTGGCTCATGTCATAGTGTTTCAGCCGCTCGGTAAAGTCGGCGTATTCTTCCTCGGTCATGCGGGTTTTGACCACATGGCAGCGGTGGGGTGTGTTGTATTTTTTCTTCAAGCGTTGACCTCCTTTCTCGCCCGACAGGGCGCATGAGCAGGGTTTGGGGAAGGCACTCCCCAACAAGATTTACCAAAGGGGGCAAAACCGCAGATATGCGGATTTTGGCACCGTGGTAGAATCTTGCTCTAAAAAACTACCGCTTTCCTCGGCGGCTCTGGTTTGCGGATATACTGGCTTGCTCCACCAATATAGCGATTGCGGCGGCGTGTTCTGCCCGCTGTTCACCACTACAACGGTGAAAAGGGGGCGTTTTGGCAAACGCAGCGGAAATTTTTTTGTTTTCCCTGTCTGCTCCCTACAACAATCCGGCGGTGTGGTTTGCCAAAGATTTTTGAAAATGGGCGCAAAAAAAGCAGTAAACCTTTTCAAGATTTACTGCTTATCTGCCGCTGTGATGGGCGGCGGTATTAAATTGTCAGCCGTTTTTCAAATGGAATTTATCTGCAATCGCTTTCTTTCTGCTTTCCAATTCCTTTTCTGTAATCTTCCATAATCCTAACGCAATGATCTGCTATCTTTTGCATTCCGAGTTCTTCAAAAAAGGCAATTTGTATTTTCATCAGTTCTTCACAAACAGTCAACTTCTGCTCATCCATATTGCTAATAGCAAGCCATGGGAACGCTTTATATTTCTTAGTGTCCCCAATGAGAAAATTGTACCCTATCAACTCATTTTCACGGAAAACGAAATAGAATTGTGGGCCTGAACCTGGAACTGACTTTTCCATAATTTGCTGCATTGTTTTCACGCCGCCGTATGCCGGAAAAAAACCTATTCGCTCAAGAGCATTTAATATGTCAATCCTTTTATCTGTGGGTATGTCTCTATAATTGATAATCTGTTCCATTTGCTCTACCCTCATTGAAGTTTAATTTGTCAGGCTCTAATTATACAACTTTTCTGTTTAGCGGTCAAAGCGGAACTTCAACAGGCTTTCTATCAGTTGCCTGACGATATGCTCCTGCATATCCGTGTTAATCTGTCCGTCCATTTTCGCACAAGAGCGGATATATCCCGCATAATGGGATAGGACGGCGGCAACAGCTTCCGGGTCGCCCTCGCTTGCCTTAACGATTGTCTCATAGGGAAGTAGCTGGCTCATAGGACAAACCCTCCAACTCTGCCCGTAGCCGCCGTAAAATCATCTGAATACGCCGCCCGGTTGTGTTGCCAGCCCGTCCATATCTCCGTCCAATCTCCCTATGCGTCAATCGTTGGAAGTAGTACAAGAAAATGATTTCCTGTTCCATCTGTGATAGTGCGGACAGGGCTGCGGCAAGCTCTGGACTTTCCAAAAGCACCATCTGACCACAGACGAAAAGCGGATAGCTGGTCATGCCGGATTGCTCCGCAAAGTATTTATCTGTGGTACTGAATGGATAGTGTTTTTCTTCTATCAGATATTCAAGCGAGATTTCCCGCTTGCGGCGGCTCCGTATGCTCCGGGCTGCGTCTATGGCAGCGTGGCGAATAACAGTCTTGCAAAAGGCATCGTGTGTATGCCGGATATGTTCTTGATACTTTTCGTGTTCGGTCATGGAAAATCCCCCTTTCTGAATAATGGCAGAGGGCGGCAGCATCTTGTGCTGTCGCCCTCTTGATTACCGAACAGCAAAGACGGGCGGGGCTGTCAACGGCGGCGCATTTGCGCCGTTCATCTTGACCGTTGACAGGCTCGGCTGGGTTTGCTATCTGCTCACGGCAATTCACTCTCATTGATAGGAATTGCCTCAAGTTCCGTATTCAAATTGTTCCAATAAGAGCCGATATCCGCACTTGTGAAATACTTAAAACCGCCTGCTGCTGACTTCAATTCGCCGTTTTTAACCCCATAGCAGGCGTAAATCAAATCGTAGCTTGTTCCATCTGAGAGGTTAAATCTAAAGCTGGTCACATCTGCTCCGGCAGTTTCCTCAGTCGTTTTGTCTTTTAGGGATAAGCCCTTGAACTTATCATACAGGGTCTTTATATCATTTTCAGCAACAACTACTTTCTTTTCTGCTGATGCAGGCACTCCGTCATAGTGGTACATTTCAACGTTTTCGACATCTTCAACCTCAAATGGGAAGTCGATTTTGACAGGCTCATAAGCAATGTTTATAGGTAACAGAAAGAGAGCTGTAAAAATTGCAATGATACAAAGAGCGATGGAAACGAGAACAGCAATCGTTATCTTTTTTCTGCCTCTCTGCTTTTCTTTTGCCTCATGGCGCATAATAACGCTTTCGCTTTCTTCGTGAAGAACATCTTCGCTCGTGTGAGAAAGCAATTTCTGATAAATTGCGTTACAGTCAGCACAGGCGTTCAAATGCTCTTTTACCATCTCTGCGCTTGCTTCGCTGCAAGCACCGTCAACATACAGCGGAAGAATATCTCGAACAATATCGCATTGTTTACTCATGCTTTTCATCCATCCTTTCTTGAATTTTTAGCTTTGCACGATGATAAGTAACTCTCGCCCATGATTCTGTTTTTCCAAAAATTGCAGCGATTTGTGAAAAAGATAGTTCCCCGAATACGCGAAGCTGAAAGACTTCTTTGTATGGTTCTTCCAAACGGTGAAGAACGAGGTGTATGCGGAACGCCATGTCAGAATCTGCAACTGAGTTCTCAACATTTTCATTTGATGGCAAGTCATTGATTTCACTCACATCAGCTACTCGCTGACGGCTTCGCATTTCATCATGGTAAAGGTTTTTTGCTATGGAGCAGAGCCATGTCAATTCATCTGACTTACCTTTGAATTGTGATGTTGTAGAAACAGCCTTATAGAATGTGTTCTGCGTGATTTCCTCTGCTATCTCACGATTTTTGGCAAGAGAAATAGTATACGAGTATACCTGTAAATAGTAGGCTTTATAGAGCTTTTCATAGTCCATACTTGTCATCACCTCCTTCAGCTTCATAGGTTAGACGGAGAAATCGGAATTTCGTTACAAAGAAGTTTGAAATTTTTATACCTTTACGCTACTCTTGCTTTGTGCGGACTATTGGTAGACGCGCATTAACGGCAAGTAAAGAGATTGCTGTGTCAGCTTGATATGTTCAAATGCTAATTAAGTATAGCATACAGCTATGAATTTTTCTATTGCGTTCCCCTGACTTCGGAATAGTGGCAGGGCTGGCTATCCTTGTTTTGCTTTGTGCTTCTCTACCGTACATGAGCATTGGCACCGGGGTTGTCGTTGCCGTAGCCCTCCAGCAGGTTGATTGCTCCCCAGATACCGAGACCAGCACCCAGTGCAATGACGAGAGTTTGAAGAACGGTTACTGCGCTGTTGAAAAATGCCATAAATGTGTACCTCCTTGTACGTTGCGCCCTTATGGGCTGATGAATAGTGATTTTCCATCTGCATGTGCACCTGCAAATGGGCAAACATATAGCCAGATTTCCAATCCCAATCAGAAACCTGGCTATGTAAAGAGGCGGCAACTCGCCGCCCCTTCTTATTCTGTTGCCAACAGCACACCTATGACATCTTCGTCACCGGAACGAACTTACTTGGCATGATCTGCATCAACCACTTCGTACTTATCACCGGGCTTGAGTTTCAGCCGATGGTCAAGAAACGCCTCGATGCTGAACGTGTTTTTCTTATCAGCACCGGCAGTGAGCTTGTAGTTCGGATGCTGGGTCAGATCATATTTATCTGACTTGAACGGTCTCACACCGCGCAGTTGCAAAATGCACTTACCGCCATCCAACACAGACAGTTCATCCACCGAGGCCAGGTCATGCCCGACTTTTTGGTAATTGGTGCCGTAGGATGGGCTATTACCTCTGGTATCGGAAGTGTTGTACAGATCAATCGTTTCTTTCCCCAGTGCCTGATTCAGCTCTTTCAGCGTAGTCGGCTCCGAACCGCCAAGAAAAATACGGGAATCCATATTGCCGATGATGGTATCGGCATTGTCCTTGTAGATTGCCTTCAACTGGCTCTGTGCCTGAAGCACCAGACACGCCGAGATTTCTCTTGATCGAATGGTGGCTACCAGCTTTTCCAGATTCGGAATCTGACCAATGTTCGCACACTCATCAATCAGGCAGCGCACATGCACCGGCAGTCTGCCGCCGTAAACATCATCCGCTTTTTCGCACAGCAGGTTAAACAGCTGTGTGTAAATCATGGAAATCAGGAAATTAAAAGTCGGGTCTGTATCGCTCATAATGAGGAACAGAGCCGTTTTCTTATCTCCCACCGTATCCAGCGACAGCTCATCGTACATAGTGATATCACGGACTTCCTCAATATCGAAGGGAGCAAGACGTGCGCCGCAGCTCACCAGAATCGACTTTAAGGTCTTGCCCGCCGCCAGCTTGAACTTGGCATATTGGCGGACAGCAAAGTGGTTCGGTTTTTTCTTTTTCAGAGCTTCAAACATCTGATCCACTGGATTCTGAAAGGTTTCATCATCCTCGCGTACTTCCATCGCATTCAGGAATTCAATCAGTGTTGCAAAGTTCTGCTCTTCCAGCGGTGCCTCATAGTGGATATAACCAATCAAAGCACAATACAGCAAGGTCTCTGCCTTCGTCCAGAATTCGTCACCGGCCTTGCCGTCCCCTTTGGTGTTGGCAATGAGGGTTGTGGTCAGCTTCAAAATATCCTTTTCGCTGTGAATATACGCGAAGGGATTATAATGCATCGACTTTCTGAAATTGATAGTATTGAAAATCCGGATACTGTATCCGTTCTTCAAAAGGGCTTGGCCGCAGTCGATTACGATATCGCCTTTCGGGTCAGTGACCACATAGGAACTGTGGCATTGTAAAAGATTGGGTTTAAGCCAAAACCGGGTCTTGCCGCTGCCGGAGCCGCCCACCACCAGCACGTTTTTGTTTCGGGCATTTGCCGGATTCTTCGGGCGGTTGCCCATCATCAGCCGCTCCGTCCGGGTCAGAATCACATTGTTTGCAAACACTGGATCTTCAAACGGTTCGATGTCTTTCTGCGTACCCCAACGAGCAGAGCCATACTCCATGCCATGGCGATATTTCTTGGCATTTTTGCCTTTCAGGTACACAGCAAGCCGCAAACCCGCTCCGCAGCACACACCAATCAGCAAATCCATCGGATGCAGACTTGGCATCGGATTGGAAAAGGCTGCACCCAGGGCAGAAAGAAAGCCGAGGAGCTTTTCAGACATGTCTGCGCCCTCGGCAATTCTCCACGCTTCTCCCAGATTGGTACATACAAGACCGGCAATGAAGTACGGCAGGTTCAGGAGCAGCTGCTTCTTGGTCTTATTACTCATAGATCACGCTCCTGACTTTTGTGGCGAACCTTATCCGGAAGAATTGCAGCAACCAGCTCTTTGAGCTTGTTAAGCTGCTCCAGAACACTCGGTTTTTCCTTTGTTTTCAGCTTTCGGTTGGTGAATTCCTCAAAAGCGGAAGTCAGTGCATCCGCATCCTTCGCCTTAAAGAACACCGTGTACTTGGGTGGCATTACATTTTGGTCTTTCGTAATGGCATAATCCACACCATATTTCCGTGCCACCTGTTCAAAGCCTTTCAAATCCGTTTTCTCAATGGGGATACTGCTGACTCCCTGATTCTGACCGATCAGTTCTTTGATGCTCTGCTTTCCAACCGGCAGCTGCGCTGTTTTCTGAGCCACCTTTGCCTGATGGTGCCGTTTCCACGCATTATAGCCATTCACGATGGTGCGAAAGGTCAATTTCGTGGTGCTGATTGCCAGATTGACGGTACGATTTTCAACTTCTTCCTGCATGAATCTCCGCCTCCTTCCTTACAAACTGTCCCGGTCCGGTGCAGGTTTGCTCTTTTCTTGGGGCTTTGCAGCCTTTTCCTCCATCTTCTTCACCATGTCATCCGGAACCGGAATCGCCATGATGCTGCGCCCCATACGAACGAACATCTGGGGCTGATGGAACTGCTCCTCAAATTTCTGCATCTGCTCCGAAGTCAGAGAACCAAAGTCATCCTCTGTCAGCCCTACCACCAGAAAATCACCGGCATAAATGTCCTGCATATCCCCGTCTTCGGTGTAAATCGCACGGTTCAGCGGCAGACCATTGATTTTGCCGGATTCATTCAGAATAATGGCCACTTCATCCTCAAATGGATAGGTTACTTCAATATCCCCGCCAACCATGGCCTGCAAATCTTCCAGCTCCGTGCCAACACTGATTTTCTTCGGGTAAGCATTGGGCTGTACCAGCAGCACATCCATTGTCCTGGTCTCTGCCAATTCATGTTCTCCCACGGTCTTGAAGTCCACGCTGGTGAAATCGCCGGAATCCAGAACATAGTCCTGATTGTTCCACGCCTGCGTCACCATGCGTTCCGCGTCTTCCTGCGAAGCAGCTTCCACGGAAACCCTTCTCTGGAGAGTTTCTGTAATCTCCACATCAAATTTCTTCATAGGCGCCTCCTTAGATCAGGCGCAGTGCCGGAACCAACTCGCCGCCAATGGAAACCACCGTCAGGTTCTCGTTCACATAGTCGATGGTGCGTTCCAGCGTAAACAGATTGATGCTGCATTCGTTGCCGTTCTGGTCGATTTCCGAAACCTCCGCAGCTCCCAACAGATAGCGGGTTCTGTCAGTCTCGATCACATCGCTCTTATCATAATGGAGAAGCAGTTCCCCATCTGCCACCAGATCAGCCTCCATCTCATCGTAAACATCCTCAAAGATGTCTCGACTGCCAGCCTCGGTCAGAAGTTCGCCGCCAGCCCCCGGCAGGATCACCATCACAATGCGTTCCTTCGGGTGATCTTCACGGATTGCCTCCAGCATCACCCAGTTATGAAGCATCGCAATGGACTTCTCAAACATGGAATCATCCATCGGATTCGGCTGCGATGCACCATTCGGGCAGTTCTTGCAATCCATGCTGCACACTGCGTTGTTCTGATTCTTCTTAAAGTTCATCATCATAAAAATCTCCTTCTCATCGTTCCATATCTCGTTGTTTACTTCGCTGCCACTTTTCCAGCAGCCGGATAATCGTGTCCTGCATCTGCTTCGGCGTATAGGATTTCGGGAAATACTTCCGAAGAACCTCGTTTTTAATCGTCACATGGTCAAGCTCATCCTTTTTGATTTCATTCATCACTTCACACATGGCATCCAAGGTACAGCCGCCCTCCTGCGAGAGCTTTTTCAGCCGCTGTGCCTGCGACAGGGATGGAGATGCCTGTGCATAGTCCATTGCCTCCAGAAATTCCTTCTGTTCAGATGGTTTCAGATAAGACAGCTCTACCGCCGGATTGAAGGCGATTTTCTTCTCATCCACCATGTCCAGAATTTCAGGAATCAGATTGGTAAGGCGGATAAACCGCTGAACCTGTCGTCCGCTTTCACCTGTTTGCTCTCCGATGGTATCCGCAGCTTCTAACTTCCCGACAACTTGTCGGGAAGTTGTTTCAAGGTCGTTTCTTGTTCCCTGATGTTTCATCGCCTCCAACTTCATCTTGTAGGAAAACGCTCTCTCGCTGGGAAGAATATTCTCCCGCTGCAAGTTGCTGTCCACCATAAAGATGATTGCTGCATCATCGTCCATTTCCTTGACGATGACCGGCACGGTCTCCAAACCTGCCAGCTGCGCCGCATGAAGTCTGCGGTGTCCTGAAAGAATTTCAAATCCGCCTTCCGGGTCAGGTCGGACAATCAGTGGTGATACCACACCGATCTGCTTGATGCTCTCCACAGTCTGTTCCATCAGCTCATCGTCCAGCACCTTAAAGGGATGTCCTTCAAAGGGATGCAGGTCAGAAAGCGGCATCTCCGTCCGCTGCTCCTTAGCCGCAGCGTCGGCAGCTGAGCCACTGCGGTTTTCTGTTGTAATACTGGTTTTTGCTTTTGCCATTCAGCTTCTTAACCTCCTTCCAGCGGTGATAGATGTCATTCTTACCTGCGAAAAACGCCTTTTTTGCCTTGCACTTCATAGATCAAGTACCTCCTTAACGACCTGCTGTTTTTCTTTTCCAATGTTCTTTCTGCGGTCCTCTCCACTGATTCGCACCGGCGTACACATTTCCAGAATCCTGCTGTAAATCCGGGCGTATGCCACATCCTGCGGATTGCGGATTTCTGCAATTTTCAGATTGGTTGTGATAATGACCGGAAGCCCGGACTTATACCGCTCATCAATGACAGCGTAGACCTGCTCCAGCGCATATTCGGTGCTGCGCTCAATTCCCAGATCATCCAGAATCAGCAAAGAATAGTTGGAAAACGAAGCGATATACCGGTATCGTTCTTCCGAATACATGGCACCCATCTGGTTCAGGATTTTGGAGAAGTTCGTCATCAAAACCGGAATGCCCTGATCCAGCAGCGCATTTGCTATACATGCCGCCACAAAAGACTTTCCGGTTCCGACATCTCCCCATAACAAAAGGCCAAGGTTTTCAGCCTTGACCTTTTTCCACTGCTCCACATAACGTTTTGCCATCTGGATGTCCTTGTTGTCTTCTGCAACGCCAAAATTCCATTCCAGAAGATGCTTTTCCTGAATCCCAGTTGCTTTCAGCTGCCTGATTTTACGCTGCCGCTCCACCAGTTCATCCTGGCGTTTCTTTTCCGCCATCGCTTCCTGCTGGCATCTGCAAAGGCAGGGAACAATCTTGTCTCTGCCCCAGAGCTTTACCCTGCACTGCACCGGAGTATGACAGTTCCGGCAATACAGCAGTCCGTCCACGCCCTGGTATTCCTGCTCTCCGGGTTCTTTCGGCGTAAAGAGCGAATCCAACGCCGCATTCAATACTTCAGGCACCATGTCGCTCATAGGCTGTCTCCTTCCTCAAATGTGTAGTCTGCCGGGTTATACTTCGGCTTTTCTCTCTTTGCCCAGCTCCGGATTGTGGCAAGGTGATTTTTGTAGCTCCTGCCGGTGGAAGCCATATACTCAGAGAGCCGTTCCACCCGCATCTGATAATCTCCTGGGAACTCCTGCCGGAGCTTGCCGTATTCCGTGTCAGAGAGAAGGACATTTTCGTATGAGCCATACCGGTGCTGGATTTCCTTCTTCTCTCTTTTATTGATTGTTTCAGTACTTGTTCTATTAGTACTTAATTGCGCGGGATTTTCCGTAACCGGTGTGTCCGTATCCGGATTTACCGTATACGGCTTTTCCGTACACGGTGATTCCGAACACGGCTTTTTCCTTGGCATCTCATAGATCACATACTCCGCTCTGCCCATCCGACCGTTACTCTCACGCTGCTGGTTCCTTTCCAGATATCCAAGACGTTCCAGTTCTTTCAGAGCTGTAAGCACCCCATCTACGCCATCCGGTGTAATCGAAGATAATCCCCGTACCGAATAGTTCCATGTGTCCGGTAAACTAAGCAGCATAGAGAGAAGTCCTTTTCCTTTCAGGCTGAGACCCTGATCCCGCAGGTGGTAATTGCACATCGTTGTGTAATTGCTGTTTTTCTCAACCCTGAATACCGGCATGGTGCTCACCATCCTTTTTCGCAGGCTCCGTTTTTTTCTTCGGACATTTGCGCGGACGATCTTCGCTGTCCTCCCGGCGATGGTATTTGCCGGTATCCTGCATCATGCGTTCAAACGCCTGAAGGCGTCCCTCTGTAAAAAGCGTCATTCGATCACACCCCATTTCTTAAACAACTTGAAGAGATGATTCTTTCCCTTGCAGGTCACTCTCGTCTGCTGCACCAGTTTTCCGCTTCTGCCGTAGCAATCCCGGACAATAAAATAGCCCCTTGCAGATTTGTCTGCAAAAGGCATCAGCCAGCCGCTTGGACTGCGGTACAGATAGCGGTGATCCAGTAAGAGAGCTACTGCCGTCTTCTCTGGGATTCCGATTTCCTTACAGAAATTCCGGATGCAGGTGCAATCTTCCGAATTTACAAAGGTGTCGAAGTAGTCTGCCTTGGGCTGTGCCGCATCCAGCTGTTTGCGGATACCCTCAAGCTGCTCTCTCTCGGCTACAAGCTCCTGTGCCAGTGTGTAGATGACCTCCGGATGCTGAATCACCTGATCCAAAATGGAATCGCTCATATACACACCATGCTTGCGAATGGACGGGAGAACTTCATCAAACACCCAGTGTTCAAATCGTTCTGCCGATGGCAGCTTGCTGTGAACGATCAGCCGGTAAACATCGCCTTCTGTGATAAAGGAGATTTCAACGACCTGCTCTCCAGCATCTCCATACTGATTCACCTTCTGAACGACCCCCTCGCGTTTCGTTAGGGGGCCTCTGCAATGGCGTTTCACTGCGGCGTAGGGATTCACATACCCCAACGCTTTCGCCACATCGCTTGCACAGAAGAAGGTCTTGCCCGCCTCTTGCAACACGCGGATCGAACCAAACTCCTGTTTCTCAAACACCTCCATCATCTGCCTTGACTGTCCGCCATGACTGCCCACATCGGTGTCATGGGTCTTCTGATTGAAATCCGTCATACCTGTTACCTCCTGCTCAAATTTGTCTCGCCGGATTTCGGGCGAAAAAAATAGAGCCTCGACCCATTCTCGTTTTCAAAGAATGAGCCAAGGCTCTATGTAACAGGATACCTGATATTAAATTTTTGCAGAATTCGTCAGAACTCGCCAAACGAACCTGACACTGTTTTTCATTCCGTTTCAGCCGGATTTTTGCCGAAAATCTGTCAAGGATATGGGGCTAATTTCCCCTCCAAAATGGCCTTCTGTAAACCCATTTTCCCACCCATTAGGCTCAAAAATAGGCCGTAAACCCATGGTAAACCCATCAAAATGGGTTAATTTGAAGTCAAATTTCCTCAAATTTCACCATCGGAATCAGGCGATTTCAGGCATAGAAAAAGCCCGGAAAATGGCGTATTTCCGGGCTTTTTTAGCATTATTAAGCTGTAGATTATCGCTTGCTGAACTGCGGAGCGCGACGAGCGGCTTTGAGGCCGTATTAAACATCTCTATGGTGCGTTTTTCCTTGATATTACGGGCTTTTTCGCATTTTCTGTTGTCGGTTGTCCTATTCCTTAACCATGGAAATCGGTGATTTTTCATCGAAATTCTCCTGGTTCAAAGCATCATTCACTACCTCGAAAAGTTCCTCTGGTTTATTATACTTGACCCTCGCGTAAATGTCCATAGTTGTCTTACTATTCTCATGCCCTGCCAGGTACTGAACTGTCTTAGGGTCAACGCCCGCATAGAGCAGATTCGTGATGTAGGTATGCCGCAACAAGTGCGGTGTTACATCGAAATTCAGGGTATAGCGAATCTTGGGATTGTTCCTCTGCGTTGTTCCTAATGTCGGCTTGACGGTATATTTGATGCTCTGTCCATTCACATATTTATAGTAAGTTCTCTCTTTCGCAGAACGAACAACTACATACTGCCAAACTCTCGTAAACTGAGAATAGGAAAGCGGCTGTCCCTCACTGTCCGCAATCACATACTCCGATATGGAATTGGCTTTTGCTTCCCGCAGGCAGTCCACCAGGCACTTCGGAATGGGAATGTCCCTTTTAGCTGCTTTTGTCTTTAGAACGGTAGAAATCACCGGCCTGTTATGCTCCGCGCGCCATGCACGTCTCACGGAAATGTATGGTGTGGATTCATCCAGGAATACACAATCCCATTGCAATGCAAGAATTTCTTCCCGACGCAAGCCGGAATACAAACCAATCATAATAAAAAGATATGGCGGAAGCTCTTTCACCGTATCCAACAGAACCGCAACCTGTTGATCTGTTAAGGCATCTTTCTTTTTCGATGCTTTTCCGCCCTTTGCTGAAATTCCCACACATGGATTATCGGTTATCAGCTGACTGCGCTCTGCCGAATAAAACACACACTTAATCAGCATATTTACCGTATCATACAGTCCTTTCGATTTTTGAGACAGCGGAACAAGCGCCAGACGAATATCATCCGCAGTCACTTCCTCCATATACATATCTCCCAGAGAGTTGATGACATAATTCTTCATATTCTGTCTGTATCCTTTTATAGTGGCCGTAGACACCTTTGCTGACTGCATCAGCAGCCATTTCTCACAATACTCGGCAACTGTCGGATGCTTTCGGTGAAAGATGATCTCATCCACCTGTCTCCGGGCCTCCAACTGCTTTTCATATAATTCTTCACAGGTGGTCGCATATAAGCTGACCTGCTTTCCATCGGCATCTGTAATTCTGGTTCTGTAATACAGTGTTCCTTTTCTTGTAACCGTTCCGTACTCTGGAACGCTTTGTTTTTTCTTAGCCATACAAATCTTCCTTTCCTGATAATGAGTGTTCTTAAATTCACACCTTCTTTTTATCAGAAAGCACTAACTTAATCAAAGATACGGATTATGAAAAACAAAGAGCGAGACATCCTTGCCTCGCTCCAGCTTTGTTTCCTACTCTTTATAATTGTTATGCCTGTGCTGCATCCCACTGGGCAAATGCACCACCCATTGTTCTTACCAGCTCATCCGGTCTGTTGTATTTGACCTTTGCGTAAATGTCCATCGTAATTTTACTGCTCTCATGTCCCGCCAGGTATTGAACCGTTTTCGGGTCCACGGACGAATGAATCAGATTCGTAATGTATGTATGCCGCAGCTGATGCGGTGTCACTTCAAAATCCAAACTGTAAATCACTTTGCCGTTATGTGCTGCCTTTTCACCGAGGACCGGCGTAACCGTGTGCTTTACACGCTTTCCATCCTCGTAGCGATAATAGAAACGCTCCTTGACTGTTCGGGTTACAATGTACTGCCAGAGCCGCTTGAACTGTGTATAGGACAACGGATCACCATCCCGGTTCGGCACCACATATTCTGACTGTGAATTAGCTTTTGTCTCTTTCAGACAGTCCGCCAGGCAAACCGGCAACGGAATATTTCGATGCGCGGCTTTCGTTTTCAGCTCATCCAGAATCACCGGTCTGTTATTTTCCGTGTGCCATGCCCTGCGTACCGTTAAATAAGGGCAATCCACATCCAGATATACAGAATCCCATTTTAGGGCAAGAATTTCTTCTCGCCGCAATCCTGCATACAGCCCTAACATGACAAATACATACGGCGGAAGTCCCTGAATGGCATCCAGCAGTCTGGCGGCCTGTTCATCCGTCAATGCAGCTTTGTCCTTCTGCGGAACGCCTCCACCTTTGGCTGTAAGGTAAATCGTTGGGTTGTTATCAATAATCTTACTTTCCTTTGCTGCACGGAAAATGGATTTATACAGGATAACCACTGACTTATATACCGAAGCGGACTTCTCGGAAACAGGAACAAGTGCAAGCTGAATGTCATCCAGTGTCACATCTGCTTCTTTTAACGCTTCTTCAATTACCTGATTAATCTTTTCGATATGTTTTCTGGATGCAATTTCCGGCACAACGCCGCCATACAGGGTATGGATGGCGATCTGGGATGAAATAATGTTAGACAGCACACATCTTCCGTTTTTCACGACGGAGGCTGCGGTTTCATCGCAGGAGCTCTCAATTGCAAGAATCAGGGTATCTTTTTCACTCATTTTTCGTTTCCTCTTCAAATAACAGTTCTACTGATCTTCCGTCTTTTCCAAGCTCTGCGGCCGGGAAAATCTT